>Ga0304730_1000154_pt1 | contig 62222 bp, 85 predicted proteins | sample M_130628_MF_Meta_FD_190474 | JGI IMG/M metagenome (GOLD analysis project Ga0304730, IMG submission 190474) | Freshwater microbial communities from Lake Montjoie, Canada to study carbon cycling - M_130628_MF_MetaG (v2) (version 2) | ecosystem: Environmental > Aquatic > Freshwater > Lake | place... | reverse complement strand
GGATACGTTGAACTTGCAAGAAGAGTTTCTGATCCAGAATATAATGGCACCACGGATCACGATGATGTTGTTGCTCGTGCAAGAAAAGTACACGGAGATAAATTCGCAAATGATTTAGAATCTGGTGCGCGTAAAATGCATTTCGGAAGAGATAATCATAAACATGGATTTGATAAATTAAACAGAATTAATCGTTCCATGACTCCTTCTCACGTTACAAAATCTGGTATGTTGACCAAATCTTCTCAAAAAGGTTTAAAGAGTTCCTTGAAAGAAGAAGAAAAAGAAGGGCATGAGGATGCTGCACAAGATAAGAAAATGATGCAGGCGATGATGAAGAAAAAAATGAAGGAAGATATGGATGCCTTAATGCAAGGTGAAAATCTTTCTGAAGAGTTTGTTTCCAAGGCTACAACAATTTTTGAAGCAGCAGTTAATGCTCGTGCAGAAGAAGTTATTTCTGAAGTCGAAGATGCATTGCTTGAAGAATTCCAAGTTGCAGTAGAAAATATTAAAGAAGAAATGGCAGAAAAAGTTGATTCGTATCTCAACTATATGGTTGAAGAGTGGGTCAAAGAAAACGAACTTGCCATTGAAAAAGGTCTTCGTGCTGAAATCGTTGAAGAGTTTATCGAAGGGTTGCGTGACTTATTTGTCGAACATTATATTGACATTCCAAAAGAAAAAGTTGATATTGTTGACGAATTAGCAGAACACGTTAATGCACTCGAAGAAGCACTCAACGAAGAAATCAGTCGTGGTGTTCAATTGATGCGCGAATTGAATGAACACAAAAAGCACGAAGCAATTTATGAAGCATGTGAAGGATTATCGCAGACGCAAGTAGAAAAATTAAAGACACTCACAGAGGGTGTTGAATTCACTACTGAAGAAGAATTTGCAGAGAAGGTTGGTACATTGAAAGAAGCCTATTTCAAGTCAGACGTTAAAGTTGCAAGCAATTCTGCATTAGACGATGAACTTCTTGTTGAAGAAGAAGAAAACAACCGTGTAAGGTATGATGACCCTTCGATGGAAGTTTATGCAAAAACAATTTCAAAAACTGTTATCAAATAACATCTATTTCAAATTAGGAGACTAAAATGTATTTAACTGAAGAGTTACAAAAGAAATGGGCACCTGTTCTGGAACATCCAGAACTTGAATCCATTAAGGATCCATACAAGCGTGCTGTTACAGCCCTTGTTTTGGAAAATCAACAACAAGCTATGCGTCAAGAATCTCAGGCACTTAACGAAGCACCTAGCGTTGCTGGTCCTTCCAACGTCACCGGTGGTGTTTCGAACTTTGATCCAATCTTAATCAGTTTGGTTCGCCGTGCATTGCCTAACTTGATTGCTTATGACGTTGCTGGCGTTCAGCCAATGACAGGTCCTACAGGTCTTATCTTCGCAATGCGCGCTAGATACGACACTCAGACTGGTACAGAAGCATTCTTCAATGAGGCTAACACAACATTCTCTGGTAAACTTAGCACAGTTTATGGTTCGGGTATTAATGATACTGCAAACAATTTCTCTAATACCACAACTAATGCTACCACAACAGGTGTAGGATTACCAACAGTTAATGCTGAATTCTTGGGTGCAGTTGACTATGGTACTGGCGCTAACGTGTTCCAACAGATGGCATTCTCTATCGAGAAAGTTACTGTTACTGCACAATCGCGTGCTCTTAAAGCTGAATATTCGTTAGAACTCGCACAAGACTTGAAAGCAATTCACGGTCTTGATGCTGAAACAGAATTGTCGAATATTCTTTCTACAGAGATTCTTGCTGAAATCAATCGTGAAGTTATTCGTACAATCTATAACAACGCTGTTGTTGGTGCTCAGTACGGTACTGTTACTGCTGGTCTTTTCGACTTAGACACAGACTCGAACGGTCGTTGGTCGGTTGAGCGTTTCAAAGGATTGATTTTTCAAATCGAACGTGATGCAAACGTCATTGCAAAACAGACTCGTCGCGGTAAAGGTAATGTGTTGATTGTTTCTTCTGACGTTGCCTCTGCAATGGCAATGGCTGGAGTTCTTCAGTACACACCAGCACTTCAGTCGGATCTTCAAGTTGATGACACAGGCAATACCTTCTGCGGTTTATTGCATGGACGCATCAAAGTGTATATCGATCCATACTTCGGCGGTTATACAAGCAACCAAGAACTCGTCACAATCGGTTACAAAGGTACTTCGCCTTATGACGCTGGCTTGTTCTATTGCCCATACGTTCCTTTACAAATGGTTCGTGCAGTTGACCAGTTCACATTCCAACCTAAGATTGGATTTAAAACTCGTTACGGCATGGTTTCCAATCCATTTGCACAAGGTCTTACTGCCGGTAACGGTGCATTGACTGCTCGTTCGAATGTTTACTATCGCCTCTTTGGTGTTAGAAACTTAATGTAATTTGATGAAATCACCATAGAGTGATTTTTAAAGAGGAACATTTCTGTTCCTCTTTTTTTGCGATAATATTTTATTACTATTTAATTATAAGGAGTTAATAATGGCACATACAGTAACAGTTTCGATCTCGACAGAGCAACATGAATTCGATAGTTCTGTTGTTTCAGGTGGTATTAGAGTTAGTTTAGGTGATAATCGTGTACAATTTTTATCACATGCACCATATGAGGCTATTTTCGCAAATGTTGAAGCTGGCACTTACGTTGTAACAGCAGCTGCAGTTGATGCACAAGGTATTGCAATTAGTGAACCAATCACAGGATCAGTTACAATTGAACCCGATGTTGCACAACCAGAAGTAACAGCAGTTGTTGTTCCTAATGTTGTGTTAGATGTTCCAACTTCACTAATCGTTACAGTATCGTAATGTTATTTGAATTTATTAAATGGATTATCAATTTATTTTTTCCAAGAAAAGTTAAAATTGATATTCCAGTGGCGATGAAAATAAGAGTTTAATTCGAAAGGGGATCTTTTGATCCCCTTTTTTATATTATAAATATCTAGTGCAATATTACAAGATAAAGTGATCAACTATGACAGTAACTACAAGATCCCCGGAAACCACAGATTTACTACAACCCACAAAGTATCTATTAACTTTTGATAGAATACCTACGGTACAATATTTTTGTCAAGAAGCAAACTTACCAGATATTAGTATTGGACAAGCAGAATTTGCTACACCCATTTTAAATTTAAATTTTCCAGGTACCAAAATTACATACGGTTCATTTGATATCACTTTTATTGTTGATGAAGCATTATCAGGTTGGAATGAATTGTATAAATGGTTTCGATCTATTGCTTCACCAGAATCGACAGATGAAAGAAAAGAACTATCAGAATTGCAAAAAATGTATGCACAAAGAAATAGAAAGTATAAATTTCAATCTGACGGGCATCTAACATTACTTACAAATCTTAACAATATCAATGTTAGAATACAATTTTTTAACATGTTTCCAACGTCTTTATCAGGCATATCTTTTGACACCAAACTGTCATCAGAAGACGTTATAACCTGTAGGGCATCGTTCACTTACGATTATTTCAATATAGAACCAATATAAATATTTCATCTTGACTATACATATATTATGGAAAATATCGAACAAATACTCAATCATTGGGAAAAAGATTCTGTCATAGATTCAACAGAACCCGGAAAAGAACTCATCCGTATACCCATTTTACATAACAAATATCTTACAATTTTAATCAAACATAAATTGGCATCTAAAAAGGCCAACTTTGATTATCTTCGCCTGAAAAAAGTAAAATGGGAATATTACAATGGAAAACTCTCAAGAGAAGAGTTGGAGGAACACGGGTGGGAACAATTCAAGTTTACACTAAAATCTGATATTACCACATATTTGGAATCAGATAATGATATAATTCGTTTACTTGAGAAAAAAATCTATCATGAAGAAGTTATTACGATGATTGAATCTATCATGAAAGAATTGAATTCTAGAACTTATCAGTTAAAAGATTTCATTGCATGGGAAAAATTTATCAATGGCAACTGATCTGGTAATTTCAAAAAAGAATGAAGTATTCTTAAAGATAGAATGTGAAAAACATATTTCACAAGAACTATCAGAGTACTTTACCTTTTTTGTACCAGGGTATCAGTTTGTTCCGGCGTTTCGTAAGAAGATTTGGGATGGCAAAATTCGTTTATGGAACATGGGTTCATCACAAATTTATTACGGTCTGATAAATTATATTAAAGAATTCTGTGTAGAGAGAAATTATACATTTTCTTTTGATGATCCTAAACTAGAAACAGAAGATGAATTTAGTATATTTGAAGCGCAGAAATTCGCACATAATATGAATTTACACTCTTCTAATGTACCAATAGAGATACGAGAACACCAGATTAATGCATTTGTACACGCGATGCAAAGTCGCCGTGCATTACTTTTGTCACCTACGGCGTCAGGCAAATCACTTATTATCTATCTATTGGTCAGACAATTTCTATCCTTTCAAAATCTCAAAGGTTTAATTATTGTACCAACAACATCATTGGTCGAACAACTCTATTCAGACTTTGCAGATTACTCTTCTCACAATGGGTTTTATGTTGATCAATATATACATAGAGTGTATCAAGGAAAAGATAAAGTTTCAGATAAAAAATTAATTATCTCAACTTGGCAATCTTTATATCAAATGCCCAAGGAATATTTTCAGCAATTTGATTACATTATAGGTGATGAAGCACACCTATTCAAAGCACAATCTCTGACAACAATATTAACATCATGCACCAATACAAAATATCGTATTGGTTTGACTGGTACTTTAGACGGAACAAAAACACATAAACTTGTACTAGAAGGATTATTTGGTGCAGTCAAAAAGGTAATAACAACCAAAGAATTAATTGACAAAAAACAAGTTTCTAATTTTGAAATAAAGTGTTTAGTTTTAAGACATTCAGATGAAAAATGTATAGAAATTTCAAACAAAAATTATCAAGAAGAGATTCAGTACTTGGTCGAATGCCATGAAAGAAATAAATTCATTAAAAATTTAACTATAAGTATGAATAGGAATACATTGGTTCTTTTCCAATTAGTTGACAAACATGGTAAAAACCTTTATAATATGATTAAAGATTCTGAAAGAATCGGCGACAGGAAAGTCTTTTTTGTTTATGGCGGAACAGAAACTAAAGACAGAGAGGACATAAGAAGTATAATGGAGAAAGAAACAAACGCGATAGTTGTGGCATCATTTGGTACTTTTAGTACTGGCATCAATATTAAAAACCTCCACAACATTATATTCGCTTCTCCGTCAAAGTCAAGAGTTAGAAATTTACAAAGTATTGGCAGAGGACTAAGACAATCAGAAGGCAAAGAAATAGCTACACTATATGATATTGCTGATGATCTTGTTCACAAAAAACAGATGAATTATACACTTAGACATTTTGTGGAAAGAGTAAAAATATATACGGAAGAAAAATTTACATTTAAAATCTACAAAATAGGATTAAAAAATGAATGATGTAAAAATAGTGAGATTAAAAAACGGTAACGATGTTATAGGGTTTGTAACCGAAAAACTTGATGGATCATTATTCATTATGGAACCTATGGAAATTACTATACACACAGAAGGTAAATATTCTGGTTTGATATTGAAAAACTGGTTGCCTGCTAGCTTAATTAAGTTGAATGAGGCAACCATCAAAACAGAAAACATCATCTGCATTATGGAAGCAAATGAAGAATTTTCAAAATACTATAGTAACTCGGTAAGTGTCTTCAACGAGAGAATGAAGTTAAAAGACACCATGTCTAAAATGAAAGAAGAAGAAGTAGATGCGATGATGGAAGCTTATAATGAACTATCATCGGAAGAACATATAATACATTAACTTTAAACCAGGACATAGACAACTCTACACGTTGTCAAGCGAAATGTCAACAACTTTTTATGGTAAACAATATGGCAAAACAAAAACATTATATAAACAATGAGGATTTTCTCAAGGCATTGACAGAATACAAAACAGCATGCCAGACCGCAGAGATGCAAAACAAACCTGCCCCTGCGATTCCTAACTACATCGGTGAGTGTTTTATGAAGATATCTGAAGGGTTATCTCATAAACCAAATTTTATTAATTACACTTATCGTGATGAAATGATTTCTGACGGCATTGAAAATTGTTTAATGTATTTCAATAATTTTGATCCTGAGAAGTCTAAAAATCCATTTGCCTATTTCACACAAATCATATATTATGCTTTCCTGCGAAGGATTCAAAAAGAAAAGAAGTACCTATATGTCAAGTACAAATCTACCGAACAAAATGGTATATTGGATGAATTTGATATGCTTGATATGGAAAATGGTACCGTAAAGCAATTTGAATTGTATGATAACATCTCCGAGTTCATAGAAAATTTTGAAGATGTTCAAAAGAAAAAGAAAGAAACTAAAAAGATTGTACCTAAACTGAAAGGGTTAGAACAATTTATGGAGTAAATATGAAAGTAGCGTTAATAACTGACCAGCATTTTGGCGGAAGAAATGATTCGTTGCATTTTCTAGATTATTATGATAAGTTTTACACAGAGACATTTTTTCCTACAATTGATCAAAATAATATCACTACCGTGTTAATTTTAGGTGATACTTTTGACCGTAGGAAATATATTAATTTTTATTCTTTAAAAAGAACTAAAGAAATGTTTTTTGATCCTCTCTTTAAAAGGAGCATCAACGTACATATGTTAGCTGGAAATCATGACACATATTTCAAAAACACAAACAGTGTAAATTCAATTGATTTATTGTTAAGTGAATATGATAATATTAATGTAATTGATTCACCAAAAACAGTTAATATTAATTCAGTTGAAGTCTGTATGATTCCTTGGATTTGTGCAGAAAATTATAATGATTCAATTAAACAAATTGAAAATACACAAGCAGATATTTGTATGGGTCATTTTGAAATTGAAGGGTTCGTTATGCACCGCGGTGCAATTTGCGAAGATGGTTTAGATAGAAATATTTTCAAACACTTCGATACAGTTTTTTCTGGACATTATCATCATAAATCAAAACAGAATAACATACAATATTTGGGTAATCCATACGAGATGACTTGGATCGACTATGGTGATGAAAGAGGATTTCATTTATTTGATTTGAAAACAAAAGAATTGGAGTTTATTAAAAATCCAAATATCATGTTTCATAAAATAAAATATGATGATAAGAATGAAACAATAACTCAGATAACTGGTAAAGATTTGAAAAAATATACAAGTAAATATGTTAAAGTTATTGTGGAAAATAAAACCAATCCTCATCTATTTGACAGGTTTCTAAACAACCTGTATGATGTAAATCCGATTGATATTAACATCGTGGAAGATTTTACTGAAAGTTTTGAATCTAGTTTGGATGAAGTCGATCAAGCGGAAGATACCATTACTATAATTAATAAGTATATTGACGGTATGAATTCTGATAGTATCGACAATTCCAAATTAAAAATTGTAATGAGAAAACTTTATTCTGAAGCCTTAAATACCGAACAAATATGATAAAATTTGAAAAAGTCCGGTGGAAAAATATACTTTCCACTGGCAACGTATTTACTGAAATTGACCTTTGTAGGTCCACAAACACTTTGATTATTGGCAGCAATGGTGCAGGTAAATCTACTATTCTAGATGCACTTTGTTTTGGTCTTTTTGGTAAACCATTTCGTAAAATCAATAAACCAAATCTATTGAACTCAATCAATCAATCTCACGGTGTTGTTGAGGTTGAATTTACTATTGGTAAAAAAAGTTATAAAGTTGTTCGCGGTATTAAACCAAATTTATTTGAAATCTATTGTAACAATGATCTCTTGAACCAAGATTCGAAGTCAAAAGATTATCAAGAACAATTAGAAAAAAGTATATTGAAATTAAATTTCAAATCTTTCACACAAGTTGTTATATTAGGATCGGCATCGTTCGTTCCTTTTATGCAACTTTCGCCAGCGGATCGTCGTGCAATTATTGAAGACCTTTTGGATATTCAAATCTTTTCTTCTATGAATTCGATACTAAAAGAAAAAACGTCCACATTAAAAGAAACAACGACAAAGAACAAATATAATATTGACTTAACAGAAGAAAAAATCGAGTTACAAAAACAAAACATTGAAGAGTATAAAAAACATAATGATTTTGAAATTAAAAAGAAAGAAGAAGAAATATCAGAAAGCGAAAAAGAAATAGAAACGTGTGAAAAAGATATCGTTAACCTTCAAAGTGATATTGAAACTTTGTTAAAGACTATCGAAGATAAAACACCAACTGAAAAAAAGATAAGTAAACTTAATCAGTTAGAATCTAAAATGGACGATAACATAAAAAAGAACAAAAAGGATATTTCATTCTATGAACAAAATGACAACTGCCCAACCTGTAAACAAGGAATCGGAGAAGAATTCCGAAACAATCAAATCTCTGAAATCGAGAAAAAAATCGATACTCAACAAAAGGGTCTTGAACAAATTAAGAAGGAAATTGATAAACTCGACAACAGAATAAAAGAGATACAAGATATAAATTCTGAAATATATAAACATAACAATGAAATAATAAAGAACAATTCTACGATTAAGACATTAAACGAATTTATCAAGAAACTTAAAAAACAGATAAGTGAACTTTCAAATAAAAAGAACAATTTGGAAGATGATAATTTGAAGTTGAAGAAATTAAAAGAAGAATTGGAAACATTGTTAGTTGAACAACAAGAATTGACAGTTGAGAAACAATATTATGAATATGCATCTGTTTTGTTGAAAGATAATGGTATTAAAACCAAAATCATCAAACAGTATTTACCAATCATGAATAAATTGATTAATAAGTACTTAACAGCAATGGACTTTTTTGTTAACTTTAATATTGATGAAAATTTTGAAGAGACAATTAAATCTAGGCATAGAGATGAATTTAGTTATGATAATTTTTCTGAAGGTGAAAAGATGCGCATTGATTTGGCACTTCTGTTCACATGGCGACAAATTGCTAAATTAAAAAACTCGACAAATACAAACCTATTAATTTTGGATGAAATATTTGATTCTAGTCTCGATTCTGTTGGCACAGAAGAATTTTTAAAACTGATGGGCGAGATGGGATCAGAAACAAACATATTTGTTATCTCTCACAAAGGTGATCAATTATTTGATAAATTTAGAAGTGTAATTAGATTTCAAAAGAAAAATAACTTTTCTGAGGTGGTGCGATGAGTAACATATTAGTTTTTGATACACAAAAAGAAGGGTATGGATTAGAACCTCCAAAACCTCCAAAAATTGCTAATTTTAAATTGGTAGAAAATCAACACCCGGTATTAAGAGAAGTTTTACCAGAATTTGATTTTACTAACCCTCCAGTTAATCCAAATGCATTTGCTTCTGCACTTGTTGAAACTTGCAAACAAGAAAATGGACTTGGATTATCCGCAAATCAATGTGGATTTAAACACAGAGTTTTTGTTATGGGTGCAAAAGAACAATATGTGGCATTTTTTAATCCAAAAATAATTTGGCAATCGGAAGAAAAAGTTAAAATGATGGAAGGGTGTTTGAGTTTTCCATTATTGGCATTGAGCATTGAAAGACCGGAAACTATAGAAGCAGAGTATCAAGATTTTAACGGTGTCAAAAGAGTGGTAAAATTAAATGGTCTTTCTGCACGTTGTTTTCAACACGAACTTGACCACATGAACGGAATACTGTATACTAGTAGGATCGGATCCGTCAGTCTTAAAATGGCTATGGAAAAAAAGAAAAAAATTATGCGAATGATGAAGGCAAAAAATGGCAACACCGGTTGAATATGTCGATAAGCAATGGTCTGAATGGCAAGAAAAAAATAAAAATGTACCAGTTAAACATATTGATGAACAAGAACTCAAAAAGGTTTTAATTGATGATTTGACGTATGCATCTAAAATGGATGTGCGTGAGTATACACTTTATCAAAAATGGTGTGAAGTCAAAGAGCGTTATCCTGTAAATGAAGTCTCTACACTATGGGGCGATGAGTTACAGATGGTTTATCCAGAACAGGAGAAACTTATTAAAGAAGTTAAATCTAATTTTTGGATTCCAAATGAGCCAGACGATTACGCAAAACTTTATCCTGTAATGCAAATTTATAATGGTGAATTGGCAGAAACATGGAATGCAATTCGTACCTTTTCATCTACGATGAAAAACAATTCGAATATTGGTCGAAATCTTTTCTATACAGTAATTGACCAACAATCTGGCAAATACTTAGGCGTAATCTGTATTTCTTCGGACTTTTTAGATTTAACGCCTAGAGATAATGCAATCGGGTGGTCTAGGGATGTTAAGACACAACAAGGCATGGTCAATCATACTGCAATTGGATCAACGATTGTTCCTTTGCAACCATTAGGATTCAACTATATGGGTGGAAAACTATTGGCACTTTTGTGTTTGTCTGATACAGTTCAATTGGATTGGAAAGTAAGATATGGTGATACACTAGTTGGTGTTACAACAACTTCATTGTATGGAAATACAAAGAGTAATGGTCTATCACAATATGATGGATTAGAACATTGGAATAAAATGGGATTCTCTTCCGGTTCTGTTGCATTTGAACCGACAAGAACAACAAAAAGAATGGTGTTTGATTGGATTCGAGAAAACCATCCACGAAAATATTTTGAATGGTGGGAAGCAAAAAATGTTAGCGGTATGCCACTTAAACGTGACCATAAAAACAGGTCATTAAATTTTGCATACAGTAAACTTGGCATACCTAAAAATCTTATTCGTACAGAACATCAAAGAGGTATTTACTTTTCACCATTGTATAACAATACATTTGAATACCTTCGCAAAGAAATAACGGATAAAGATTTGATTAAGTCTTTTGACACTTCTACAGAAGCATTAACAGATATTTGGAAAACAAAATATGCAAAAGGAAGGATTTCCATGTTAAAAAAGAAAAACACGGTTTCATACGAAACTTTGTTTTATGATGACCTTATTTACCTCTCTTGGGAGGAAACTAAGGAACGATATTTGCCTCAAGTCGGTCGTTAAGTTTACCAGAAAACCGCTTGACAAATTCACTATATAGTAGTATAGTGGCGACTCTCGAAAGAGATTTTTTAAAATGTTTAAGGAGAAAATAGAATGGAAAAATTGCCAGTTAAAGAACGTATGCTTAAAGTCCTCAAGAAAACCGAAGGATATAATACCTTTACGGTTAAACAGGCTCGGCAGCGTTTCGGCATCAAAAATGTTGGCGCACGAATTCATGAACTTCGGCAAGAAGGGCATTGCATTTACACAAACTCCCGTACTCTTAAAGACGGCCGCAAAATCAATTTCTATCGTCTTGGTACACCAACTAAGGCCTTGGTTCAAACTGCATTGAAAGCAGGTTATTCACTCGGTTAATTTTAATTCCGAGAAAACAGAAGGGCAGAAATGCCCTTCTTCTATAACATTGTGGAGATAAAATGGAAATTAAAATTAATATCGATGACTTGAAAAAGAAAAGTCTTTTTGTTGCAACACCAATGTACGGTGGAATGAATCACGGACTTTATATGAAGTCTTGCCTTGACCTACAAGGAATGTGCCTCCAATATGGAATTCAAATTAAATTTTCATTCCTATTTAATGAGTCCTTGATTACAAGAGCTCGTAATTATCTTGTCGATGAATTTTTAAATCGTTCTGATTCAACACATCTTTTATTTCTAGATTCTGATATTAGTTTTGATCCAAAAGATATCGTTGCAATGTTAGCTTTAGATAAAGAAGTTATTGGCGCACCTTATCCAAAGAAAGCAATCAAATGGCGTGCCGTAAAAAGGGCAATGGAAAAGAATCCAGAAATTGATGCCGGCACACTTGAAAAAGTGACTGGTGACTATGTGTTTAATCCTGTTAAAGGCACAGCACAATTCTCTGTTTCTGAACCATTGGAAGTACTTGAAATTGGTACTGGTTTTATGATGGTTAAACGTGAAGTGTTTCCTAAGTTTGCAGAACAATACCCTAGTTTGAAATATAAACCAGATCATGTTGGCCAAGCACACTTTGATGGTTCACGTTATATTCATGCATATTTTGATACTGTTATTGATAAAGAATCTGAGCGTTATTTGTCAGAAGATTATATGTTCTGTCAATGGTGGCGTAACATGGGTGGACAAATTTGGTTGTGCCCTTGGATGAAAACATCTCATATTGGTACTTATCATTTCCAGGGTGATATGCCTGCTGTTGCGAATTATGTTGGAGAAATGTAATGATTGTCGGTTTTTTAGGATTTATTGGCTCAGGTAAAGGAACTGCTGGTGATATTTTAAAAGAAATTGGATTCGAAAAACAAAGTTTCGCGGGTCCAGTCAAAGATACTGCTTCAGTTATGTTTAGTTGGCCGCGCCATCTTTTAGAAGGTGATACAGAAGAATCACGAAAATTTCGTGAAGAATATGATCCTTTTTGGTCTAAAAAATTTGGTTACGAATTTACACCTAGAATGGCATTGCAAAGAATTGGAACAGAAGTAGGTCGAGATATTTTCAATGAAAATATTTGGATCAATATCTTAGAAAAAAAGATTGACAAGAATAAAAACTATGTCATTACGGATGTTAGATTTGCAAATGAAATAAAATGGATTCAAAAACAAGGTGGAATTCTTATTGAAGTCAAAAGAGGAAAAAATCCTGATTGGTATGAAATTGCTTTTGAAGCAAATCAAGGATGTAAAAAATCTGAGGCTTTAATGTATGAAACTGGTGTGCATGAATCTGAATGGAAATGGATAGGAAATTTCATCGACGAATCAATTGAAAATAATGATTCAAAAGAAACATTGAGAAATAATATCTTTTCTATATTGACATTCTATCTAGGACCTAGTAGAATGAAAGAACTATTACATAATGGAGAAATTAATGAAGTTGTCTAATGAAACTCTGACCGTCTTGAAGAACTTTTCTTCTATCAATCAAGGCATTCAGTTTAAAACTGGCAGTAAACTAACAACTGTTTCTGCTGGTAAAACCGTATTGGCGCAAGCTATTCTTAAAGATAGTTTTCCTAGAGATTTTTGCGTCTATGATTTGAATCAGTTCCTTTCAGTTCATTCTTTATTTAAAGATACGGCAGAAATTGATTTTGATGAATCTAATGTCATTTTTAAAAATGGACGCAATAAAGTCAAATATCGTATGACTGCAAAAGAAATGATTGTAACGCCGCCAGAGAAGGAGATTAATTTGCCTTCTGTTGATTGTAATTTCAATCTTTCTGTAGAAGATTATGATTCGATTATGAAAACTGCGAGTGTACTTTCTTCACCGCATATTGCAATTCAATGCGACGGTTCTACAATTGAAATGGTTGCATTTGATGCAAATGATAATTCTACACACACCAATTCAATTTCTGTTGGTGCAGATGATAAGAAATATAAAATTGTGTTCAAAACAGAAAACATTAAAATGATTCCCGGAACTTATGAAGTTAAAATCTCGTTCAAGGGCATCGGTCATTTTAAAAATGTGAAAGAAGATATCCAATATTGGATTGCTTTTGAGGCGAAAGATACCGTCATCGGTTAATTTTTGTTTTATATTATGGAGATTTTGAATGAACGAACACATTTTGTGGGTAGAAAAGTATCGCCCAAAGAAAGTTGAAGATTGTATTCTTCCTGATTCAATTAAGAATACTTTTCTTGAGTATGTAAACAAGAAAGAGATTCCTAATCTTTTGCTTGCCGGCACCGCAGGTGTTGGCAAGACTACTGTTGCAAAGGCACTATGTAATGAAGTTGGTTGTGATTTTATTGTTATCAATGGTTCTGATGAATCAGGAATCGACGTACTACGCAATAAAATTAAAAACTATGCCTCGTCTGTGTCCTTGTCTGGAGGTCGAAAAGTCATCATCATTGATGAGGCAGATTATCTAAATCCTAATTCGACTCAACCTGCATTGCGTGGTGCAATTGAAGAATTTGCATCAAACTGTTCCTTTATATTTACTTGCAACTATAAGAATAGGATTATCGATCCAATTCATTCACGTTGCACAGTAATTGATTTTAAAATCAATGGTTCTAAGCAAAAACTTGCAGCACAATTTTTTAAACGTGTCGAGAATATTCTTACACAAGAAAATATTGGTTACGATAAAAATATTATTGCAGCAGTAATTACAAAACATTTTCCAGACAATCGTCGTGTTCTTAACGAATTGCAAAGGTATTCTGTTTCTGGTGCAATTATTGATACAGGCATCCTCAATAATGTTTCCGACATTCAGATTGATGCACTAATCAAATCATTGAAAGAGAAAGACTTTGGTGGATGCCGCAAATGGGTCACCAATAATCTAGACAATGATCCAGTTAAAATTTATCGCAAACTATATGATTCATTATATGAGTTGTTGAAACCTAATACTGTTCCTCAATTAGTTTTGATTCTTGCTAAGTATCAATATCAAGCAGCATTTGTTGCTGATCATGAAATTAATACTGTTGCTTGTCTAACTGAAATTATGGTTGATTGTTCTTTTAAGGAATAAAATTATGACCAGAGATAAAATGATGCAAGAATTAGGGTTGACTGGAGAAAAAATCGTTATCAATATGTTGAGTGCGGCTGGATACAGAATTAAAACTTCAATTAACAAGTTTGATTCTGAAAAAGACTTGATTGTTGAAGATAAAACTGTTGAGGTGAAAACTCAAGTTCCTTTTGTTATGAAAAACTCATTTACATTCAAACCAAATCAACTTAGAAAATGTCGATCTGTTGACGTTCTTTATTTTGTAAGTGTTCCTCCTCCAAGAAATAAAGATAAATGGTCTGGTTGGATTTTTGAGGCTGATCCTAAATCTTTTGTAACTAAAAACTATACAACAAAAGATGGAAGAAAAATGATTTTAATTAACAGAGATCAACCTTCTTTGAGACCAGTAAAGAAAATTTCTGATGAAGAAATTAATGAATTGATGAAATATACTGTTTCGGAATATTGATATGGTTGATTTATTTAAAGACATTATACCATCAATTCTCCAAACAAAAAAAAATGTTTTAATTGAAGAACAAGATATTAAGGACTATAAACCTTTTATTGTAAATCGTGCTTTATCTTATCACATTGATTGTGTTGCATATGCAAATGAAATGAATCTTAATTCAAATATTGATTCAGATATGCAATATAATTATTTTCTAAATAGTATTAGGCCTATGAAACGCAAGTTTCAACCGTGGCAAAAAACGGAGGCCAATAGAGACATAGAATGTGTTAAGAAATATTTTGGTTATTCAAATCAGAAAGCCAAAGATGCTTTGCGTATTCTAAGTGATGATCAGATCGCTGAAATAAAAGCAAAAACAGATAAAGGCGGAGTGAACAAATCATGATTTTAATTAAAGATTTAGTTGAGGTATTATTAGAAGATAAGGATGATTTTCTTAAAGTCAGAGAAACATTAACACGAATTGGTGTTGCTTCTAAAAAAGAAAAAACTTTATATCAATCTTGTCACATTCTACACAAACAAGGTAAATATTACATTGTACATTTTAAAGAAATGTTTGCATTAGATGGAAAACCAACAGACATTTCAGAAAATGATTTATCTCGTAGAAATGCAATTATTAAATTGTTACAAGATTGGGGTTTGATTAAAATCATAGAACAACATAAGGTGGAGAATCCTCCACCAATTTTTTTGTCCCAAATTAAAATTCTTTCACACAAAGAAAAAGGCGACTGGCAATTAGTACCAAAATATAATATTGGTAAAAAACCACAGGCCGCTTGACACCGTTATAAATATGTAGTACACTATGTACAGTTACGCCTTCGGGGTAACATTTTTTAACTCGCTTATTTAAGGAGAAACTTATGACACACCTATCCCTTCGTTCGCCTTTTGAAATGTTCAAAGATTTTGATAAGTTTTATGTTGGATTCGACGATCAATATAACCGACTATCAAAATTGCATGATGATTTGACCAAAAACATTCCAAATTATCCTCCATACAATATCAAGAAAACAGGTGAAAACACCTATTCGATTGAAATTGCCGTGGCAGGTTTTGGCACACAAGACATTGAAATCGAATTGGCCGATAATAAACTTATCGTAAAAGGTAATGCATCTTCGGATGAAACATCTGATAACTTCCTATTCAAAGGAATTGCTAATCGTGCTTTCACTCGCCAATTTGCACTTGAAGACCAAATTGAAGTGCAGAATGCCGAAATGTTTAATGGTATGTTGAAAATCTTTTTGGAGAAAATTATTCCAGAACATCGGAAACCAAAAAAGATTGAAGTCAAAACACCAAAAGCAGGAGCACTATAATGATTAAAACAATAGAAAAAGTATTTTCTTCTGTGTTTGAAGGTCTTAAAAACATGCAAATGTACAATGATAAAAAATTCATTCAAGAATATTTGGATGATTCTATTGATGAAGCAGACCTTGAATATCGAATGAAAAACCTAAAATCTAAAAATCATTTGTAAATATGTGTTGCGTGGTGGCAACACCACGCTTGCCTGACCAACACCCTTGTGATATACTGACTATACTATGAAAAAATTTCAAAAACCCAAATTTAATGTTGAACGAGTTAATAAGTTTATTAACAAATTTAATCAGGATACTGTATTTTCATCTCCTGATTGGCCCACCAAAAACATTGATGGTGTGGAGTTTGTCGCGGTTAAATTGAATGAAAAAGAATTGAATTTTAAATGGATGCGTAAAGATTCTTTAGAACGCACTCGTTAAACTTTTCCGTCTGTAGCTCAGTGGATAGAGCAATCGGCTTCTACCCGATCGGCCGGCCGTTCGAATCGGTCCAGGCGGGCCAATTTAAAAGGAGAACTGTATGAAATATGAATGTCGTGTATGTGATCTTATTGAGTAATTGAATTAAGTTTTCCCTGATAGCTCAGAGGTAGAGCGCCGGACTGTTAATCCGTCGGTCCCTGGTTCGATCCCAGGTCGGGGAGCCATATTGAAGTGCATTGTAGGAACGCATGAGCAGGTTTCTAACTACCGCTGGTTACGTATAGAATCGTAAGTGAGTGTAGGCAGTGTGCTTCAATATGGTAGATAGCACTGGTGTGCGGCGGAGACTTATAAACTCTGGAGATTGGTCAGATGGGCTGAAACGGGAGGGATCGTAACCCTCATCTACTACCAATTATGCCTCAGAAGCATTGATGGCGATGCACCGGATTTGTAACCCGGAGATAGTCCGTTCGATTCGGACCTGGGGCACCACATATGGAACTTTTTATGTATAATAAAAAAACTTTTTATGTATAATAAAAAAATTGATTTGAATAAAATTAAAGAATATGTGGAGAATTGTGATCCGGAAACAAAAATATATCTTGGTTGTGATTCGGAAAGAATTAATGTAAAAGGTGTTTGGTATGCAGATTATGTTATAGCAGTTGTAATACACATTAACGGTAATAATGGATGTAAAATTTTTGGTCAAGTTACCAGAGAAAAAGATTTTGATAAGTCAAACAAAAAACCAAGAATGCGCCTGATGACCGAAGTATACAAAGTAGCAGAAATGTATCTACAATTAGCGGCAATCATTGAGAATGATATAGAAGTACATCTTGACATTAACGCAAATGAGGTGTATAATTCTAATATAGTCATCAATGAAGCGATAGGATATATAAAAGGCATGTGTAATGTTGTACCGTTGGTCAAACCAAATGCATTTGCAGCATCATATGCTGCTGATAGATTGAAGAGTTTAGTTGCTTAGTTATGCCGGGATCATATAGTGGTTAATATCCAGGGTTCCTTCCTGGTACGGAGTGTTCGATTCCTCCTCCCGGCTCCATATTGCGGAATTAGTTTAATGGTAAAACTGTAGATTTCCAATCTCCTGTCATCGGTTCGATTCCGATATTCCGCTCCAGTTTTTATAAAGGATGTTTTATGGCTTATATTCCGTTGAATAAAAATGTGATTGTTGAACGCAAGGCACCAGAAAAAGTTTCTACTGGTGGGATTATTTTAAAAAGTTCGATGGATCCAGATCGCGCAGTTGTGATTGCAACAGCAGATGAATCAGTAAAAGTTGGTGAAGAACTTTTAATTAATTGGAATAAAGCATACAAGATTGAAGAAGAAACTTATCGCGTTCATATTGATGATGTGATTGGCGTATTTGATTAATTAAACGCGGTAGTGGTGGAACGGTATACACAGCAGACTTAAAATCTGCCGCCGCAAGGCTTGAGGGTTCGAATCCCTCCTTCCGCACCAAACAAATAGGAGTTTTTATGTCAGCAACAATACAGAATCTTGAAAGTGCATTGGCTGGTGAGTCAATGGCACATATCAAGTATCGATATTTCGCAAAGATTGCTCGGGAAGAAGGATTTGAAGATGTTGCAAAACACTTTGAACATACTGCTGACCAAGAAATTAAACATGCATGGGGTCACCTTGAATTACTAATTGGCAAACCTTCAACCAAAGAATGTTTGCAAAAAGCAATTGATGGTGAAACTTATGAGTATACAGAAATGTATCCTAAGTTTGAATCTATTGCTGAACATGAACAAGATGTTAAAGCATTGGCAATTGCAAGAGAACAAATTAAAGAATCTGAAGAACATGCATTACAGTTTATTGAAGTTCTAAAGAAAGCAGAAAAGCGTTTTAATGCTTTGAAGAAAGTCGAAGAACGTCATGCTAATGCATATAAAAAAGTAATGGAGGCACTATGAATGAAGAACATTTTTATATTTGTATAGTTTGTGGTCATCAACATCACGAACAAACTGAAGGACGTTGGGAAGATTTGCCCGATGATTTCACTTGCCCAGAATGTGGTTGCGGTAAAGAAGATTACGAACTAGTTTAAACTAACAGGGCCTATAGCTCATGTTGGTTAGAGCAGCGGACTCATAATCCGTTGGTGCTGTGTTCGACTCACAGTGGGCCCACCAAAAAGGAAAAATAAATGAATGTTTTAGCATTAAAACTCACTACAAATGAAGATGTTATGGGCGAAATTGAATCCGAATCTGAAACGGAATATGTTGTCTTAAACCCATTATCAATTGCTGTGGTTCCAACTCCACAAGGGCAACCTAATATTGGTTTTGTTCCGTTTCCTATTCATAGTGAACAAAAAGTTGATAGGACCATTTGCATTGCGAAGAAAAATGTAGTATACTCATATGAACCAGCGCAAAACTACGTTGAAAATTATAAAAGAATCTTTGGATCAGGCATTATTACACCACAAAAACAATTGATTATTTGATGCAATTTTATACTAATGTACAAAGTCTCGGTAACAGTATTTTTTATCGAGGCGTCTTTAATGGTAAAAGAATGAAGGAGAAGATTGACTATTCTCCTTCACTTTTTATTACCACTAAAAAACCTACGCAATTCAAAACACTAGAAGGGTATCCTCTAGAGAAAAAGACATTTGACGATTTGCGTTCCGCCAGAGATTACATAAAACAATTCGAAGGTGTAATTGGCGCATCAAAAATCTATGGCAATACTCGTTTTGAATACGCATATATTGCAGACCAACATAAAGGCATGATTGAGTGGGATATCGACCACGTTAGTATTGCTGTTATAGATATCGAAGTCGGGTCAGAGAATGGTTTTCCTGACCCCTATGATGCAGTTGAACCTATTACTGCAATTACAATCACATATGTAAATGGCAAAACTCTTGTCTATGGTTGCGGTGAATACAACAACTATGATGATAATGTTACATATCTTTTGTGTAAAGATGAATGGACATTGTGCAAAAGATTCCTAGAAGATTGGCGCGCCAATTGTCCAGATGTTATTACTGGTTGGAATATTAAATTCTTTGACTTGCCTTATTTGGTAAATCGTTTTGAAAAGATTCTCGGTGAAGGTGAATCTAAAAAGTTATCGCCTTGGAATTTTGTTTCTGAACGAAAAACTATGATTATGAACAGACAACAAACTTTTTATGAACCAATGGGTGTTGCTGTTCTTGACTATATTGAACTATACAAATGGTATGCACCTGGCGGCAAATCACAAGAATCATATAAGTTAGATAGTATTGTCAATGTCGAACTTGGTGAAAGTAAACTATCATATGATGAATATGATAACCTGCACCAACTGTACAAATTAAATTATCAAAAGTTTATTGAGTATAACATCAAAGACGTTGAACTCATTCTTAAACTCGATGACAAATTAAAGTTGTTGGAATTGGCAATCACTCTTGCATACGACACAAAATCTAATTATGAAGATGTGTTTGCACAAACTCGTATGTGGGATGCAATGACATATTCGTATTTGTTGGAAAAGAATATCATTGTTCCTCCGCGCGTGGTACAAGATAAAGATGCCGCATTTGAAGGCGCATATGTCAAAGAACCACAAGTTGGTCTGCACCACTATATTGCCAGTTTTGACTTAAATTCACTTTACGCCCACCTCATGATGCAGTATTCAATTTCACCAGAAAATCTTGTAGAAAGAAGTTATATTGAAGATAGAAAACAAAAATTAATTCAAGAGTTAAAAAATAGAAACCTATAAATAGTATATAGTAACTTGTTAATCAAAGGAGTGCATACAAATGAACTATGTTTATGTTTATAAGGACAACAAAAATAATCCATTCTATATTGGTATTGGTTCTGGATATCGTGCTTGGGCTCACTTAAAACCATCTTCATATATGCCATATGATGCTGAATATCCATCATTCTATGGTAAAATTAAAAAGATGAAATTGACCGGTATAGAACCTAAAGTTGAAAAAATATTTGAAGGCGATAGAGAATCTTGTGAAAATTTAGAATTTGAACTCATACAAAAGTATGGATTGATTACTGAAGGTGGAATACTGTATAATGTATCAAAGAATACTGGTGGCCGAGTTCCTGGTAAAAAATATCCTATGAGTGATTCAACAAGAGAACGATACAAAGAAACTTGCCGAGAAAAACGAATTTATAAAATTGAGAAAGATGAATTGATTAAACTTTATATTGATGAAGATAAAACCAGAAAAGAAATTGCTTCAATATATGGTTGTAGTGAAGTTCTGGTTAAAAGTAGACTGAAAGAATATAAGATTAGGAAAATTAAATAATGTTTCGTGATGTGAAAGATATGACAACCGAAGAACTTGAAAAAGAACATCAGGCAATTGAGTTGTTTCAGAATGAAATTGGTAAAGTTAGTGTAAATTCATTGTTATCTAGAAGTGTTAACACATCATTTTTGGAACCAATGCAATGCACGATAACACCCAATGGTCAACTATTCAGAATTGACCGACAAGGGTTTCTACCTGCGATGATGGAAGAAATGTACACTGATAGAAGTAAATTCAAAAAGATGATGTTGCAGGCAAAACAAGAATACGAAAACGAAACTAATCCATCTAAAAAATATGAGATTGAAAAGCGCATAGCAAAATACAATAACATTCAATTAGCGAAAAAAGTGTCTCTTAACTCTGCGTATGGCGCACTTGGTTCACAATACTTTCGTTTCTATGATTTGCGTATGGCTCTTGGCGTAACAACTGCTGGACAACTGTCCATTCGTTGGATTGAAAACAAAATCAATGGTTGGATGAATAAGTTACTTAACACAGAGAACAAAGATTATGTGATTGCATCTGATACAGATTCAATTTATCTTCGTCTAGGTGAGTTGGTTGAAAAAGTATACGGCACAAAAGATGGTGTTTCTTTACCAAAACAAAAAGTAATTGAATTCATGGATCGTGTTTGTGAAGATAAAATTCAACCATTCATCGATAAATCTTATCAAGAATTGGCCGACTATGTTCATGCATATGAACAAAAGATGCAAATGAAACGTGAGGGTCTTTCTGACAAAGGTATTTGGACTGCAAAGAAACGATACATTTTGAACGTCTATAATAACGAAGGCGTTGCATATAACGAACCTCAAATGAAAGTGATGGGTCTAGAGATGATTAAATCTTCTACACCATCGGCAATTCGTGAAAAGATGGCAGAAGCAATTAAGATTATGCTTTCAGGCACAGAAAACGACATACATGAATTTATTAAAAAGTTCAAAGAAGATTTTCGTAAATTGCCAGTAGAAGAGATTTCTTTTCCTAGAGGCATCAATGGATTGACAAAGTATTCTGATTCTGCGACACTGTACAAACTAGGAACACCGATTCATGTAAAAGGCGCTATACTATATAATCATAACCTTAAAATGAAAAACTTGACAAAAAAGTACCCTTTAATTCAAGAAGGTGAAAAAATCAAGTTTGCATATCTAAAGATGCCAAATCATTTTAAAGACACAGTTATTTCTTTTCCAGGTCGTTTACCAAAAGAATTCAATTTGTCAGACTTTATCGATTATGATGTACAATTTCAAAAGTCTTTTGTTGAACCATTATCGGTAATCTTAGACTGCATGAATTGGACAAGTGAAAAACAAAGCACATTGAATGATTTTTTTAGTTGAGGCAAATATGAATATTTTAGAAAAAATCAAAAAGAATAGTTCGATTAAAGAATCAGCTATTCTTTCTAAATCAAAATTCTTTACAGAAAAAGATATGATTCCTACTTCTGTGCCAATTATTAATGTGGCACTTTCTGGTAGTTTGGACGGAGGATTATCTCCCGGTCTTACAATGTGGGCAGGACCATCAAAACACTTTAAGACTGCATTCTCACTTTTGATGGCCAAATCTTTTATGGACAAATATGAAGATGCAGCATTACTTTTCTACGATTCTGAATTTGGTACTCCGCAAGCATATTTTAATTCTTTTGGTATTGATTCTAATAGAGTTTTACATACTCCTCTTACTGATATTGAACAACTCAAATCAGACATAATGAAACAACTGTCACAAGTTGAACGTGACGATCATCTAATAATTGTCTTAGATTCTATTGGCAATTTGGCATCAAAAAAAGAAGTTGATGATGCACTTGATGGTAAAACTGTGGCAGATATGACAAGAGCAAAAGGCGTTAAATCTTTATTCAGAATGGTTACTCCGCATCTATCATTGAAAAATATTCCAATGATTGTGGTCAATCATACATACAAAGAAATTGGTATGTTCCCTAAAGACATTGTTGGTGGCGGCACCGGTTCTTATTATTCTGCCGATAATATCTTTATTATCGGGCGCCAACAAGAAAAAGAAGGAACTGAGATTGTTGGATACAACTTTATTATTAATGTGGAAAAATCTCGGTATGTTAAAGAAAAATCTAAAATTCCTGTTTCTGTTTCTTTTGATGGTGGCATTAGTAAGTGGTCTGGTTTACTGGATATTGCTATCGAGTCAGGCCACGTTGTTAAACCATCCAACGGTTGGTATTCCAAGGTTAATGTAGAAACAGGTGAAATTGAAGATAAAAAGTATCGCATCAAAGATACAGAAACAAAAGACTTTTGGGAAACAATTATAAATTCAGATTCATTTAAAAACTTTGTTGAACAAAAATATAAGGTTACCAACAAAAATATTCTAAAAGGGGAAGATGATGATTGAAGGCATAGATTACTGTTACATTTATCCAAAAGATGATGCAACTACCGTTCATATCCGTCTTTTAAATGGACCATATAAAGATACCGTATACAAATACGGTAGAGTCAAGCTAAAAGAAGAAAACGAAAATATGCATTTACTTTTTGCTTATGATGTGATAGAATCTACTGTAGACAAGCCAAGAAAACTGGAAAAAGATGAAGATTTTAAAAACTATATCGGAAACTTTCTAGTGGAAATAATGTCATCTAATCTTGAACAGGAAATAATTGATGAAACTGGAACAAACGATTCTGAAGAATCTAATATATAATGAGGAATATCTAAGAAAAGTATTACCATTTCTAAAGACGGATTACTTTTTTGATAAAACAGAAAAAATTATTTTTGATGAAATAACGGCATTTACACAGAAATATAATTCTACTCCGACAATTGAAGCAATCGTTTTGTCTATTAAAGAACGCCGTACATTTACGGATGTTGAAGTTGAAAAATCTGAAACATATCTTACTGAAATTGAAAAACTGAAAGGCGAAGAATCTAAGATTCAATGGCTAACGGACAAAACGGAAAAGTTTTGCCAAGAAAAAGCAATCTATAATGCTGTACTAGGTTCTATTTCAATTCTTGACGGCAAAGATAAGAACCATGACAAAGGTCAAATCCCTAAGATATTATCAGATGCATTATCTGTGAGTTTTGATAATTCTGTTGGTCATGATTATCTAGAAAACTCGGAGGAAAGATATGAATTCTACCACAGAAAAGAAGAACGAATCCCTTTCGACCTTGAATTCTTCAACAGAATTACAAAAGGCGGACTCCCTGCCAAAACCCTCAACATTGCTCTTGCGGGTACCGGGGTTGGCAAAAGTCTTTTTATGTGTCATGTGGCTGCAGGATGCATGGCGCAAGGTAAAAATGTCCTTTACATTACTCTTGAGATGGCCGAAGAAAAAATTGCCGAGAGAATAGACGCCAATCTATTGAATGTTACAATTGATGATCTTATGGAACTTCCAAAAGATATGTATCAAAAGAAAGTTGAAAGAATTCGTAGAATGACAACCGGCAAATTAATTATCAAAGAATATCCGACTGCATCAGCATCAACAACACACTTTAGGACATTACTAAATGAACTTAACCTCAAAAAGTCATTTGTACCCGATATTATCTTCGTTGATTATCTTAATATCTGTTGCAGTTCTCGTATTAAGCCTGGCTCCAATATTAACTCGTATACATACGTTAAGTCTATTGCAGAAGAATTGCGAGGACTTGCCGTTGAGTACGGAGTCCCAATTGTATCTGCAACTCAAACCACAAGATCCGGTTTTACTTCTTCCGACCCAGGACTCGAAGATACAAGTGAAAGTTTTGGTTTGCCGGCGACCGCAGACTTAATGTTTGCTTTGATTACTTCGGAAGAATTAGAAGAACTTAATCAAATTATGGTGAAACAGTTGAAAAACCGTTACGCGGATCCAACACATTATAAAAGATTTACTGTGGGTATTGACAGAGCGAAGATGAAACTGTATGATGTGGAACAGTCAGCACAAACTGGAATTGCCGATGCTGGCGATACACCAAAACCACAACCTAGAAAATCATTCGATGGATTCAAAGTATGACACTAACTAAAGAAGATGCAGTTTATTGCGCTAAAATCTTGCAAGAATATTTTGACTGTTTTGATAAAATTGATGACTACATGCGCAATCAAAAACAAATTCAATTAAGTGAAATGTCTTCTAAACTTCCTGGCTTTGGACCAGAAGAGGATTTATTTTGTGATTTTACTATGAGTCCAAAAGACATGGATTTTGAAATTGAAGAAGTTGCAGGTTCAAAATGGAATGACTATATTAAAATTATTTCTTCACACACAGGATCTGGGTCTATTCCAGGTAGATGCATTCAATTTTCAATCAAAGAAAAAAATACACAAAAACTTATTGGTTTTATTCGCCTTGGTTCTCCTGTAATTAATTCTAAACCTCGCAATGATTTATTAGGTCAAGTTTTTACTCAATCTAAAAATAGCAATAAATCGTTTAATAAAACCACAATTATGGGGTTTACAATTGTACCAACACAACCTTTTGGGTATAATTATCTTGGAGGTAAATTATTAACAGCCATTTGCTGTTCACATGAAATGCGCGAAATAATCAATAAAAAATATAATATGAATTTATGTCTATTTGAAACAACCAGTTTATATGGTAGTTCTAAAACAGTTAGTCAATATGATGGTATGAAACCCTATATTAGATTCAAAGGACTAACAGATAGTAAATTTGTTCCATCATTGGATAGTATTACTTATAAAAAATTAAAAGATTTTGTTGAAGGAAAGACTGGCCAAAAATTAATAGACCCTAATGATTCAAGTAAAAAATTAAAAGCTACAACTAAAGTCATTAGTTTGATTAAAAAATCTTTGCGCGGACAACCAGAACTTGAAAGTTTTAATATATCAATTGAAAAAGCAAAAGCTTTAACTGAGAAAAAAAGATACTATATTTCAAATTATGGATTTAAAAATTATATTGATGTTGTCAATGGAAAAAATGAAATTTTGGAAAAAGATGAGAATTATGATAAGTTCAGTATGTCAAATGTGGTTGAATGGTGGCGCGCCAAAGCAATAAATCGTTATGAAAATCTTAAAGCCGAGGGCAGATTAAGAACTGAATTGGAAGTATGGAGTTCAGGAAAATATATAGATATTATTAGATAAATACTTGTATTTAAAAATACAGGTATAATATGGCATTTACATTCTTTCCAGAAAGTGTTGGTGAAATTAAACAAACTTTAAATGGCGACAAGGTCAAAATTGATGAAATCATTTCAATATTTGCCAATTTAAAAATGGATTTTCCAAAAATTAACACACCAATTAATATTGATCCAAAAAATATAAGTAAAATTAATATCAATAGAGCTTTTGTTGGTGACGTTGATTTAACAAGACTTAAAACCAAATCTAAAGTTACTAAAATTACAATGAAGTTTGGAAACGGTTCTTCTGGCGGAAGAGGTGTAAAAAATGTAGGTAATGCATTTGAAGGAATATTTGCACAAGAAATTCGAAATTGGTGGAATGGAGAACCCGTTGAAGCCAAAGCATTAAAAGCCATAAAAGAAATTGATGAACTGCACAATATGACAAAATGCCAAGAATTGAATGTGAAAGAAGTTGGTGAATTGAATAACAAAAGACCTTTTGTATTCACACCTACCTTACATATAGGATCTCAAATACCAGTAAAAAACAATAATTTAGGACCAATCGTTACTGATATAACTTTAGAATGCATGGCTAATAAAAAAACAAAAAATATGTATTTAAGTCTCAAAACAGGAACAACGGTTACATTTTTTAATTCTGGTATAAAAACTGTATTAACACCATCAGAAATTAAATCTGGTTTAATTAAAAATGAAAATGGATTAAAAATACTAGATATGTTTAATATTAATAATGCACTATTTTGTGAAATTTTTAATGGTAATTTAAAAAAAGGATATTCTGAAGATATTTGGAAAACCATGTCAACTAAACAAAAAGCAGATTTAAAAAACTTTTTAAAATCAGGAATTGGACATGGGTATACAATCGTGCATAAATTATCTAGTGGAATTAAAGTGTATGAAATTGATGAAAATTATTTGAACAGCGCCGCGACACCAAAATCATGCACAGTTTATTATGGCGGAAAAACAGGAACAGGAAAACGTATCGACATGGAAATAGAAACCGGTCATTATATACTTAAACTTAATATTAGAGATACGCAAGGTGGAGATGGATATCCAACTCGCATGATGTGCGATTATTCTTACATATAACATATAGGATTTATTATGTCGGCAACTGTGATTATACCAACAACTGGTGCACCAGAACTAAGAACGGCAATCGTATCAGTTTTAGACCAATCATATGATACCACTTGTTATGTGGTTGTTGATGGGGAACAATATTTCGGCAAAACACGAGCCATCGTCAGCGACTATGCCGGAAATAAAAACCTCAAGGTCTGTTACCTCCCAATCAACGTAGGATCAAACGGGTTCTATGGTCATCGTGTATATGCATCCTTCACGCACCTGGTCGACACGGAGTACGTCCTGTACCTTGACCAAGATTGTTGGTTTGATGAACACCACGTTCTCTCCTGCATAGAAACGATCCAAAATAATAATTTGGAATGGTGCCATTCACTTAGAAAAATTTATGATAAAGACAGCAAATACATATGCAATGATGATTGTGAATCTTTAGGAAAATATCAATCATACCACGGTATTAATCATATAGATACAAATTCTTATTGCCTTCCTACTAAAATTGCAATAAGATTAGCTAGTGTTTGGCATGGAGGTTGGGGACAAGATAGAGTTTTCCTTTCTGCTATTTCTCAACATTTCCAGAAATACGATTGTACAGGATTGTATACTTCCAATTATAGAGTAGATGGTAATCAAGGGTCTGTTACTGGAGATTTTTTCTTAAATGGTAATAAAATAATGAATGAAAAATATAAAGGAGTTTTTCCATGGCGAAAAATTTAATTATTGGTGGATTCACAAACTATGATTATAATCAATTAAAACCTTGGGTAGAATCAATTTGTGAAGTTACAACAGAAAATACACATAAAGTTGTAGTTATTGGAGATAACGTATCACAAGAAACTGTTGGTAAACTCATTAAACAAAACTTTGAAATTGTGAGATTTAATTCGAAACAAAATATTCCTATTCATGTTCTCCGATTTCTTTATATCTACGAATATTTAAAAGATAAATGGAAAGACTATAAGTACGTTGTCACAACAGATATGAAAGATGTTTATTTTCAAAGTGATCCTTTTGTATGGTTGCAAGACAATTTAGATTGTTTCACTCATCTTGTTGCTGGTTCAGAAGGTATGCTATACAAAGATGAACCTTGGGGTAATGAAAATTTGATGCAAGCATATGGACCATATGTACATAATTTATTTAAAAATAATGAAATTTATAATGTCGGAACAATTGCTGGAGATGCCGAATACGTTAAAGATTTGATGTTTAATATTTTTATTAATGCAATCAATAGGCCTATTGCTATTTGTGATCAAGCCGTGTATAATGTATTACTACAAACACAACCATATAAAGATATTACTTTGTTTTTGAAACAAAGTTCTGGATGGGCAATGCAAGCTGGTACTACTGTTGATCCATCTAAAATTGAAAGTTTTAGACCTTTTCTAACAGAAAAAGAACCGATATTTGAAGATGGTATTGTTAAAACTTGTGATGGAAAACCTTTCGTAATTGTTCATCAATATGATAGAGTACCCGAATGGAAAAAATTCGTACAGAAAAAATATGAGCAGGAAAGTGAAGATAAATTTTTTACATATGTTACATAAAAAGGATTTTATATGATGTGTGAATGCAATTTAGTACTATTAAAAGTACAAGATGAAAGAGAGATTGAACAACTCAGATTAATTAGAAATGCTTGTAAAAATTTTATGACTAGAAATACTAGTGAAATTTCAAAAGAACAACAGTTAGAATGGTATAAAAATATTGATAAAAATTTTAACAAGTTATACCTACTATATGACGTAATACATGGTGTTGCTTTAACCACGATCGGTTACGGATACATAAGAGTTGAAGATGGTGCAGTATTATTAACTGGTGGGTTAATTGAAAGTGAAAGAGGCAAAGGTTACGGATCAATTCTGTTTAATCACTTGGTTAAAAATTCTAAAGTATTCAATTTGCCAATAAAATTAGAACTATTAAAAACAAACATGGTAGCTTTTTCTATTTACAATAAAATAGGATTTAGAGTTATCGGAGATGATGGAAAAATCATTAAAATGGAGTATCATTATGATTCAGTTATTTAAAGTAGGAATGTCTGGGGACGTTACGCCATTAATTAATGAAGTTTTATTGTCTGGTTTTATAGGGCAAGGTCCAAAAGTTGAAATATTTGAAGAAACTTTGGCAAAAGTATTAAAGACACAAATTAAACCTGTTACTGTAAACTCTTGCACTTCTGCTATTGATCTATGCCTACATTTATGCGATGTGCAACCTGGTGATGAGGTTATTGCCACACCACAAACGTGTTTTGCTTCACAAGTTGGCATTATTCACAGACACGCAAAAATCAGATGGGCAGACATTGATCCAATGACTGGACTAATGGATCCGGAATCTGCTAGAAAATTAATTACAAAAAAAACTAAAGCCATTGTTGCTGTAAATTGGGCTGGAAGAATTTGTGATTTCAAAACATTAAAATCTTTTGGTATTCCAGTAATCGAAGACGCTGCGCATACATGGGATGTCTTTTTGAAAGAACCAGTCGAAAGAGGCGATTATATTTGTTATAGTTTTCAAGCAATTAAATTTTTGACAAGTGGTGATGGCGGACTTATTATTTGTCCCAACGAAGAAAAAGAACAAGAAGCTAGAATTTTAAGATGGTTTGGATTAGATAGAACTAAATCTGAATCTTTCAGGTGTACACAAAATATTACGAAAGCAGGATACAAATATCATATGAATGATATTAATGCTACTATTGGTTTAGCTAACATTGATTTAGCAAATCTATCTGTAAATCTACATAGAAAAAATGCAAAATATTTAATAGATAACATTAATAATCAAAATTTGGTAATGCCTTTATGGGATGAAACCTGTTCATTCTGGTTATTCAGTATGCATGTTTTAAACGGCCGCAAATCTGAATTTACAAAATACTTGGTAGAAAATGGAATAGCATGTAGTCCAGTTCACTATAGAAATGATTTATATGATTCAACTATTCATTTTAAAGAAAAAGATTTACCTGGTGTAACAGCTTTCGATGAAACACAAGTTTGTATTCCTGTCGGTTGGTGGTTAACAGAAGATAATTTAAAACACATAGTTAATACTTTAAACAACTTTAATTGATTTATGAAACATATATGTATTATCACATCAGCATTAGCTCCAGTCGTGGGAGCTATTCCTTTAGATGACCGTTATACACAGACAATATATTCTATTGAAACTGTTAGAAATAAAATTCCAAATTGTAAAATAATATTAAATGATATTTCAATTTTACCTTGTGAAAAATATAAAAAACACATATCTGAATTGGTTGATGTTTTTATAGATTCATATAATGATAAGAATATATTTGAATTGAGTAGAAGAGGTTATAAAAGTCATGGCGAATTACTGTTGTATCGTAATACAATAGAATATATTAAACAAACTATTGATTTATCTGACTATGATAGAATTTTTAAATTATCAGGAAGACATAATATAACAGAAGAATTTAATATTGAAGATTATGATGATAGTACTGTCGGAAAATATGTTTTTAAGAAATCTGTGCAATCTTGGATTTCACCAGAATTGAGAATATATGAAACTAGATTGTGGTCTATGCACAAAACAAATATGGAAGATTATATAAGTAAATTTGAAGATGTGTTTAGATCATGTGATGGATATTATGATATAGAACATGGTTATTACAAATTTTTAAACAAAAATGATGTTGTCGAATTTGATAATATTTGGGTAGAAGGAAAAGTCGGATTACACGGTAAATACCAGAAGGATTAAATTATGGATTATAAAATAAATTATGTGCCAGTGTTTTATATTGGACCAAATAGAAATTATGTTAGTTATCAAGAAAAATTTAAAAATGATCCTATGTTTTTCGTTAGATATCATGTTAATTTTTTAAACACATGTGAAAATAATAAAATAAAAAGAGCAACTTTTGTTTTCAATGATGATATATCCAATGAATTGAAAGATTTAATTCTACAAACAATTTCAGAAATAAAAACAATGGAAGTAGAAGTTATTTTTCGCCGAAATGGTGGTTTTTCTTATGGTGCTTGGAATGATGTGATTAAGAAAAACCTCAATCACTTTGACTATTTCTTTTTAATAGAAGATGATTATATTCCAGTAAAACCAGATTTCTATGAAGATTTTGTAGATCGTTGTACACCAGAATATCCTTATGTTTCAACTTTTGTTGTTGAATATCAACCGGGAAAGTTTTGCGCTTCTTGTTCAAACTCCATTATCCGTGCTGATGTTTGCAAAGATATATTAAAAAAGTACAATGAGTTATTTCTTGTAAATCCAACAAACATATTACAAGATGCTTGGGATACACAAATGAACTTTCTGAACTTGTTTACACAATCAGGTTATGGTATGAGAGATATTCTGCATAAGTATTCTACACCACACAACACTAATTGCAATATAAATCAAATAGATGTATTTGGTAATAAAGATTTACCGCATATTCTTGTGCCCATTATACCTTAAAAATAATCATAATTGATGTTAATTTTTAGGAGTTTTTATGAATAAAACAATTATTTCGCATTTCTTTAATGAGCAATATTTGCTTCCTTGGTGGCTTAATCACCATAAAGAAAAATTTGATCATGGTATTATGATTGACTATAATTCAACCGATGAATCTGTTAATATTATCAAATCTATTTGTCCTAGTTGGAAAATTGTAAAAACAAGAAATGCTTTTTTCGAGGCAAGACCTATAGATGAAGAAGTTGAGGACATTGAGAAATCGATTGATGGATGGAGAATCTGTCTGAATACGACCGAATTTTTACTTGGTGATGTGTCTATATTGGAAAACACGAAAAAGAATTCTTATAAGATTCCTTCAATGGTAATGGTAGATGACAATCCGAATATTAGTCCCAATCGAAATGTATCATTAATTGAACAAAAGACGCACGGCATACATTTCAATGAATCATTTCATATTAGACGAGCTAGAAATTTACATCAGGATAGTAATATTACATATCCAATAGGCCGTCATTATGAAAATTATGATACAAATGATTTTGTTATTTTATGGTATGGTTGGTCTCCTTATAATTATGAATTAAAACAAAGAAAATTGCAAATTAAAAAAAATATACCAGATTCCGATAGAATTAAAGGATTGGGCACAGGACATTTTTTACAAGAATTTGAAATGGACAACACATACGAAAATCAATACTTACCCATGGCAAGAAATTTGGCAGAAGATTTGAAACAATTTAAATGAGATTAAAATGAAAAAAATTTCTATTTGTATAGCAACGTATGAAATGGGAGGTTATGGACATACATTTTTGGATCAATTACTTACTGAATTGAAGATACAAACATTTCAAGATTTTGAAGTGGTTATTTCAGATCAAAGTAACGATACAAAAATACTTGAAGTTTGTCAAAAACATTCCAATCTACTAGATATTAAATATTTTAAATATTTTTACAATAGAGGAAAAGCCGCCTGCAATATTAACCAAGCTATGAAGTATGCATCTGGTGAAATAATAAAGATATTATATCAAGATGATTTCTTTGTGACACCTGAAGCTCTCGGTAAGATTTTCGAAAAATATCAACAAGGCGCCAAATGGGTCATTAATGGATTCACACATAGCGACAATCAAAAAAAGAATTTTTTCAACACAAGAATACCTTTTTATCAAGATGCAGTTATTATAGGTGAAAATAGTATTGGAAATCCATCTAATTTTTCTATCCTTGCATCAGAGAGAATGTATATGGACGAGTCCATTCTGTATGTGGTAGATTGTGAATTTTATTATAGAGTTAAACAGAAACTTGGACTTCCTGTTATTGTCGAAGATATTTTAGTATGTGCTAGGCATCATCCGGTTTCAGCCGTGGATAACCCATCATTCTATTCATTAAAAGATACAGAAGTTGCATATTGCTTACAAAAACACAATTTAATTTTGGAATTGGAATAATGATTAAAATATTGATAATTGGCGGTAATGGATATGTTGGTTCAGAACTAAAAATATTGTTATCTAATTATTTTAGTGTTGATGTTTATGGTAAAAGAGAACAAGATTTTAATTTGTTATCTAAAGAGTTTCTAAGTAATTATACACACATCATTCTTTTGGCCGGCCATGCTGGGGTGTTAGTTTGTGATGGACCATTAAAAGGTGTCTGGAATAACAATGTCCGAAATTTTAAAAATTTGGTTGATAAATTAGATAAACAAAAATTAATTTATGCTAGTACAGTTTCGGTATATGGCGATAATTTTGAAACAGAAACTTCCTTTACAGAAGATATGGTAAGTTATTCGTTCGTAAATAATTATGATTTAGTTAAGATAACATTGGATATGTTAGCTACGGGTTTGATAGAACAAAATAGAAATATTATAGGTCTCAGATTTGGCACAGTTAATGGTAAATCTCCAATATTCAGAACCGATGTTATGATTAATTCAATGACATATTCAGCACTAACAAATGGTGAAATCACTGTAACAAATAAAGATGTGAAACGTCCTATATTGGCATTAAAAGATTTAAGTAGAGCTTTGCACAAAATTATTTCTAGCAATTTTATTCCAGGAATATATAATCTAGCTTCATTTAATTCGACGGTTGGTGAAATTGCAGATACAGTTGGTTCTGTTTTGAATATTCCAGTAATTGATAGGGGTAAAACAAATACCTATAACTTTACTGTTGATTGTTCTAAGTTTGAAAAAACTTATAATTTTACATTTACCGAAACAATTCAATCTATAACAAATGAAGTAAAGCATTGCATACATGACGATAGTGTTATAAAGGTAAAAAGAAATACATATTTTGATTATAAAGGTTAATTATGGACTATAAAAGATTAAATAATTGTTTATGTTGCGGTTCGAACAAGTTGCAACTAATATTGGATTTAAATGATCAACCATTATCTAATTCATACAAAATTAAAATTGATGATGTAGAAGAAAAATATCCTTTACAATTAAATTTGTGCAAAGAATGTTTTCACACGCAATTATCAATCGCTGTTAATCCCGATTTACTTTTTAAAAATTACTTATATGTTTCTGGCACATCAAACACATTAAACGAATACAGTAAAATTTTTGCTAGTGATATTTGCCAATATTATAAAAAACTAAATGATATAAATCCAACGAATATTTTAGATATTGCCTGTAATGACGGCACACAATTAAATCACTTCAAAGATTTAAAATTGGAAACTTATGGAATCGATCCAGCAACAAATTTATTTGAATTGAGTTCAAAAAATCATAATGTGATTTGCGATTACTATCAGAAAAATTTATTTGACAAAAAATTCGATTTAATTTTAGCACAGAATGTTTTTGCACATAATTCTGATCCGTTTAATTTTTTGTTGAACTGTAAAGAAGATTTATCTGATAAAGGACTAATATTCATACAAACTTCTCAATCGAATATGATAATGAATAATGAATTTGATACTATTTACCATGAACATATTTCATTCTTCAATTCTAATTCTATGAAGAGACTGTCAGAAAGAGTTGGACTAAATTTGATAGACATATTTAAGACAGATATACATGGTATCAGTTATGTATTTGTTTTTTCTAAAACCCATCAGGCGTCAAAAAATATCACAGACATGTTGAATTTAGAAAAAGAAAAAGGTTTGTACGACTATAATACTTATTTAAAATATGCCGATAATGCTAAAAATATTGTATCAGATTTGAAAAAAGTAATCGTTGATTTTAGAGAAAGGAATCACCACATAATTGGTTATGGAGCGGCCGCCAAAGGTAATACACTTTTAAATTTTGGAGACATTTCTTTAGATTTCATCATCGATGATAACAAGTTAAAACAAGGACTGCACACTCCAGGCACAAATATTCCAATTAAAGACATATCAGAATTATCTAAAATTTCAACACAAGAAAGTATTATTTTCATACCATTGGCATGGAATTTTTATAAAGAAATTAGTTCAAAAATTAAAAGGAACAGAAATTCTAATGTGGACTATTTTGTGAAATATTTTCCCAATATTGAAATTTCTAACAACCCAATAATTTAATCACTATGTATAGGACCCAAGTTTTATACAATTTATGGAGGTTAGATTAAAAGTTATATAAATAATGAATAAACAATCAAAGTGTTTTGGTGTTTGTAGTGATTATGTCGGAGAGATGATTTGAAAATAGTCTTAGTCACAGGAGGATTTGATCCTGTACATAGTGGGCATATTGCATATTTTGAAGCCGCAAAAAAGTTGGGCGATATGTTGATTGTTGGGTTAAACTCGGACGAATGGTTGCAACAAAAAAAGGGCAGATCGTTTATGCACATCTACGAAAGAGAACGTATTGTTAGTTCTCTTCGTGTAGTTGATCGAGTTGTTTGTTATCCTGATGCAGATGGCAGCAGTAAAAATGCAATCACTGGCGTAAGAGCAATGTACCCTGATGCCACTATTATATTTGCCAATGGTGGAGATCGTACACAAGCAAACATTCCAGAAATGGATATTGATGACAACAACATTGAATTTGTATTTGGTGTGGGCGGGAAAGATAAAAAGAACAGCAGCAGTTGGATACTTGAAGAGTGGAAAAATCCTAAAACAGAAAGACCGTGGGGTTATTATCGCGTGATATATGAACTGCCTGGAATAAAAGTTAAAGAGTTGGCAATTGATCCTGGCAAAAGACTTAGTATGCAAAAACACAATTATCGAAATGAATATTGGATGGTATCAGAAGGTAGATGTATAGTAAATTTACGCATGGAAAGCGGTTACGAATTGCCAAGTCAAACCTTAGAACTACACTCTCAAATTAAAATACCAAAAAAAGAATGGCACCAATTGATCAATCCATTTGATACTCCTTGTAAAATTATAGAAATACAATATGGCGAAAAATGCGTAGAATCGGATATTATTAGATTAGAAAAAGACATTATATATCAAATACAATCTTTATAAAAAAAATTGCATTGGGAGAAATAATATATAAATAATGAATAAGCAATCAAAGTGTTTTGCAAAGGAAACTAATGAAATCATTTTTATTCTTCTTAAAAGAAGAAACAGAAGAAGATAAATTAAAGCATATTGCTCATGCTGAAGATCGTCCAATATTACATGGATCAGAAGGGTTCTCACACACTCACGGTGCCTTAATGCAGGCACACGAACACATTAAGTCTGGCGGAAATAGTTCTGCACTTACAATGAAATATGATGGATCGCCGGCGGTTGTATTTGGACACCATCCAGAAAATGGCAAGTTCTTTGTTGCATCAAAGTCTGCGTTTAATAAGACACCAAAAATTAACTATACTCACGCGGATATTTTAAAAAATCATGGTCATGCGCCAGGATTAGTCGATAAACTCCATGCGTCGTTAAATCATCTTAAAAAGATTGCACCAAAAACTGGAGTGTATCAAGGCGACTTAATGTACACACATGATGACTTAAAACATCATAAGAACGGCAAAGTATCTTTTACACCAAACACAATCACCTATACCGCAAAAGGTGATGATGCAGACAAAATAAAAAAATCCAAAATGGGAGTTGTGGTGCATACACAGTACCACGGCAAAGATATTGCGTCGATGAAGGCAGATTCGCATCCGGATTTGCACAACTTTCACCATCATACTGACGTTTGGCAAAAATCGCCGAACCATGACACAAGACAAGTACATTATTCAGAACATGACCAAGAAGCGTTTCATAAACACATGGATGCGGCTAAAAAGATACATGATGAACATGGTAAAGAAATGTATAAGGCAACTGAACCTCATCAAGGTGAAGGCAATCATTTAGAAACTTACATCAACGATACCGTAAGAAAAGATGCAACACCATCTGTTGAAGGACTTAAAAAACATATTCAAAATAAATATAAGAAAGAGATTGCAAAGTTAAAAACTCCAGCAGGTGCTACAAGAAAACAAAATCAAGCTGACGCACACACAAATCACATAGAAAGTAATAAAGAACATTACAACAATCTGTTAAAGATGCACCATCATTTACAACAAGCAAAAAATGTATTGGTGAATACACTTCAACAACATGAAGGCGGATTAGAACACCACATTGAAGGTAAAAAAACAGGTCCGGAAGGGTTTGTTATTAATCATGCCGGCAAGCCAACTAAATTGGTGGATCGTGCAGAATTTGCTAAAGCTAATTTATTAAAGGTGAGGAAATGATATCATTTAAAAGTTTTTTATTAGAAACGGAAGGCCGTGGCACTCTAACGGCATCAGGTAAAACTGGTGAAGACCATAGAAAAAGATATATTGATCCTCATGTTGGATCAAAATCATATACACATGTTTTAGCTAAAGAACACGATGATTTACCAAAAGGTTCTTCTATAAAAATTCATAATGTAGAACATATCAACGGTAAAATTCATGTCCGTGCAGAAGATGAAACGGGCAATCACCATGTTATACCAATTTCGAAATTACACAAACCTGGTGATGCACCACCAAATAAAGGTCATGACTATGAAACTAAATTCGTTGAAAGAATGAAACATCATGGGATTATGCCAAAAAATATGAAAGGTGCGGGATCAACTGGCGGTACAGATTTTGCAGTCCATAATAAGAAAAAGGGTGAATTTCATGCGGCTTCAGTAACAGGAAGTTTACTTAATGGTGAAACGAAAAATGGTACGACCGCTGCGATGGGACAATTGACGATACATCACACAAAGGAAAAAGGTTGGCATATAAAAGATTCACAAAAACAAAAAAGACCAGAATACGCAAAACATATTGAAGAATCTGGTATTTTAGATCATATGAATAAACATCATCCTGATCCAGAAAAAGAACCAACCACAACTTCTGGTAGATCGAAAACAATTGAAATGAAACATCCGAATTTACATCCAGCTGAAGCGTATTTAAAAGATCATCATGTTCATGTTTTGCAAGTTGGTGGGTACGGCACTTATAAAGTTGGTGACAAAGATGAAACTGGACATGGCCTTCCTTCAATTTCTGGACAAGGAAAATGGAGAATTAGAGAAAAACAAAAAGGAAATAAAAGCGCACGAACTGTTGCTTTTCACCCTGATGGTGTTAAAGGTTTAAATAAAAGTCATATCGATTTAGATAAAGATTCAGATTTACATTCATTCAAAAAAACTTTAGGGCACATGTAAAACTATGAAATCTTTTTTAGAATTAATTGCTGAAGAAGAAAGGACATATAAACCGGTTGTCATGGCCTTTGGTCGAATGAATCCTCCGACAACAGGACATATGAAGTTAATCGATAAAGTTCATGAAATCGCCGATAAAGAACACGCACACCATGTTGTTGTTGCTTCACATTCACAAGATGCAAAGAAGAATCCATTATCGGCAAAAGAGAAAATAAAAACTCTCAAAAGATATTCACCAAAAACAAATTTTGTTGCCGCATCAAAAGAACATCCTTCACTTATACAACACGCTGCAAAGTTAAATGCTGCAGGACATGACCATTTAATTATGGTTGCAGGATCAGACCGTGTCAAAGAATATCATAAACTTTTGCACAAATATAATGGTCATGCATTCAATTATAAGAAAATAGAAGTCCGTTCCGCTGGTCACCGTGATCCGGATGCCGAGGGTACAGAAGGCATGTCTGGTTCAAAAATGAGAGAACACGCAAAAAATAAAGACTTTTCTTCTTTCAGGCAAGGTGTTCCATCTCATGTATCAGATGAACACGCAAAACAATTAATGCATGATACTCGTAAAGGTATGGGTTTGCATGAAGATGTTAATCGTGGAAAATACAAGGCCATATTTGTTACCGGTGGTCCAGGTTCCGGTAAAGATATTGTGATTCGTGAAGGCATTGCAGAACAACGTGCAGTTGAAATGAATTTCAGTCAGGTATTAAATGTATTAAATGCCGTACATAAAAGAGCATTTAATTACATGGATCCAAAAGTTGAGGCCGTTCGGTCCAGAGGTCCTTTGATTATCAACGGTCCAGCAGATGATTATGAAAACATTACACAAATCAAAGAAGAACTGGAAAATCTAGGGTACAAAACTATGATGATTTTTGTACACACAACAGATGAAGTCAGTAAAGAACGAAATATGAACTTGAAGAGAATGGTGTCGGAATCTGTCAGACACGATAAGTGGATAAAATGTAACAAAAATATGAAACACTTCAATGAACAATTTGATACTTTCCATATATTTGATAATAATGGAGATATGGAATCGTTGGAAGAAAGTATTACAGATATTTACACAGAAAATAATAAGTTCTTGGATAAAGATTTGTTGGAAGAAAAAGTATCTATGTTTAGTGAGAAATTGAAAAAACACGCAAAAGAAAACAATAATCCGGTTATGCAACTTACAAGAAAAATGGGAAAAATAGATGATGTGAGAGATGGTGATGTTAAAAGTAATTCTGGTTATACATTCAGAACTTATACCGAATCTAATCCAACATTAACAGTCAGTGCTCAACCTAGACAGACAAAATTTAATATGGACAATAATAAAGAAAAGACAATGAAGTCCAAAGGTTTAAAAGATGCACCTACAATTAATGCAAGACTTAGAAATACTGCTGGACTTGGACGCGAGTTTGATACCCGTCAACAAGGTACAGTTTATCCAATGTCCGGTTTAGGTGATGTTACATACAGAGAATCAATTGATGATCCTGGTTACTCTGATATGGGTGTTGGTGGTGTATTGGGAGGATCAAGTAATAAAGAACCCATGCAAACATTATCAAATCCATTGACTTCTGGTATTGTATTTGACAAGAAAAAGAAAAAGAAATAAATACAACAATATAACTAAGAATAAAAAATGAAATCATTTAAAACTTTTATTACGGAAAAAGTCGACCAAAAAGATTCTGTCACTTTTGATATACCATTATTGATTAGAGTTTTGGAGTTGGCTAGAGAAGATGTTAAAACGGATATGGAATTACACCGTGTGGTCGAAAGACTAATTAACATTCGTAATAAAGGTGTTTTGACAATGGATGAATATGATTTCATTGCCGGATTAAAGAAGAAATTAGGCGAAGATATTTTACATGAAGTCGCTGCGTGGCAGAGAAGTGCTGGTAAAGATCCGGAAGGTGGTTTAAATAGAAAAGGAATCGCCTCTTATAGAAGAGAACATCCTGGTTCAAAATTAAGTATGGCAGTCACAACACCACCATCAAAGTTGAAGAAAGGTAGTAAAGCTGCAAATAGAAGAAAATCATTTTGTGCAAGAATGAGCGGTATGAAATCAAAATTAACTTCTTCTAAAACCGCAAATGATCCAGATTCAAGAATTAATAAATCGTTACGCAAGTGGAATTGCTAATTAAGGAGTAAAAAATGTTTGCTAAATTCGGAAAAGACTTAGTATCTAGAGATTTGATCGAAGCCGTTAAAAAGGTTATGGATCGAGCTGACGAAAATAAACCTGACCAAACAGAAGAATTAAAAGGTGGTCAGGTAAAACTTGATAAGAATCGTAACGGTAAATTAGATTCTCAGGATTTTAAAATGCTTCGCGGCGAAAAGAAAGGTGTGGCGGAAGCAGAAGACACAACAAAAAAATACGAAATGATGCATCGAAACGGACAAGTAAAGAGGTTTGTTGCCAAAGACGATGCCGATGCCAAGCGTATTGCAGCCGGACACGGTGCTAAAAGTGTTATTCGAATGAAAAGCAATGTTCCTGGTGACAAGATTGGTGAGCAAGGTGTGGCGGAAAGTGGAGACAAATATAAAATCAAAAGCATTGGCAGCGACGTTGACAAAGAGTCAGGTGAAAGACGCGACTATTATATTAGCCCAAGCACAGGCAAAAAAGTTTATAAAAGCGGTGTGAACAAAGGTGATCACGAAGTCCCTAAAACTGGCGAAATTAAAAAGAAAATAAATGAAGCAGAGCCCGATTATAAATCATCTGCAAAATATAGAGGCAAAGTCGGAGACTTTAAACCTAAAGCATCTGATGTTGGCCAGGGTAGAAAAATCGCTGGTAAAATGGGCAAATATGGCAAACAACCTGACGATGATGAAAAAATGGTTGAACCACCAAAAGACCAAACTGTTGGTGCAGTTAAAACTGATCCTAGTGCAGTTGTTCCTGGACACAGCACAATGGCTGCAAAGTTACATCTTGCGTCATTACCAAAAGACAAAGAAGGCAATCCAATTATAAAAGGTGCAAGAAAAGTTAGTGCTGCTGATCTAGTTGCTAAGAGAAAAGCAATGATGGCTGGCCAAAAGAATGAAGAAGTTGAATCTTTAGATGAGGTTGAAGACACTTTGCATCCAGCTGGTGCTGCTTTATTGAAACACATCAAACCACAACATCATAATCTATACAAACCACATCTAACTAAAGATGTGTTTAATGGTGGTTTTGGTGATCGTCATGCAGTTCTTAAAGCAGCACAAGATGCTGGTCATTTGAAAATGGATTTAAGAAAACAAAATGAAGAAGTGACAGAAAAAGTTGATCCAAATGTCAGAACTACCGACACATTAAAAGGACGTATTGCTGGCGGCGATTCAAATCAACATAGTAGTTACAAAGTGAAACTTGAAACAAAAGGCACCGGCGCAATGGATCGCATCAAAAGTGCTGCAAAATCTGCATTTGACCGTGTTAAAAACGAAACAATGATGGGTAAAGCAGGTGCAACCTCCGAAGCCAAAAAATTGGACAAAGAAGGATATTAATGACCAAAAAATTTAAGGAAATTGTGCGAACAAAGGTGGCACCTCCTACCACCTTTGGTACTAATCCTATGGATCCTTGGTCCACAAAATCTAATATTGCTGAAGGTAGAAAATCTGTATTAAAACAATACATATCTTCATTAGGCATTGAACCCGATTCATTATCAATAGACAGTTTAATATCATATTCAAAATCGAGTGAATTTCAAAAGTGGAATAGAGATAGAAAACTTATGAGAGGTTACAGAGAAGAAACCGAAGTAACTGAAGATTTAAGAAAGTGGTTTAAACAAAAATGGGTCCGCATGGACACCAAAGGCAATATCAAAGGTGATTGTGCAAGAGATCCTGGTGAAGGCAAACCAAAATGTTTACCCCAGGCACGTGCTCATGCTTTAGGTAAAGAAGGGCGTGCTGCAGCAGCAAGACGCAAACGCAGAGAGGATCCGGATCCAGATAGACATGGTGCACCGATTAATGTTAGAACGGAAGAAAATGATATAGGTGAAACTTGTTGGGCAGGATATGAGGCAAAAGGTATGAAGAAAAAAGGAAATCGTATGGTACCAAATTGTGTTCCAGAAGAAACCAATCAGATTGATGAAAAAAATGTGCCGACAAGTCCAGAAAAATGGGCAAGAGCTAAGGCTGCGGCAAAATCAAAATTTGCCGTATATCCATCTGCGTATGCTAACGGATGGGCTTCAAAAAAATATAAGTCTATGGGTGGCGGATGGAAATCTGTCGGTGAAGAGACAACAATGGAAGCAAAGAAACAACCTTTATCTGCATTGGAAAGATTGAAAAAACGTATGAAAAAGAATGGTTATGATATGGATGCAAGAGAAAAGTTTTGGACTGATAAATTAAAACAAATGGACCAGAATAAAAAACCTGTACAAGAAGTCTTGGATAAAGATGCTTCTGCTGGTGATTGGATACATGATTTCGTACATTCAAAGAATCCAAAATTCAAAGGTAAATCCACCAAAGAACGTCAAAAAATGGCATTAGGTGCATACTACGCAAAACAAAAAGAAGAAGTTTCGGAAAATCATATTGCAATTGCTATGGGTAAGATGTTAGATGATGAAGGTAGTATGGTCTTGAATCAACTGGAACAAATTGAACGTGCAGTTGGCATGGTTCGTTCTTATATTGGAAAAGACTATGAAAAACAATTGCCTGCATGGGTACAATCAAAAATAACCTTAGCTGCAGATTATATTGATACTGCTGGAAATTATCTTATTAGTAAAAATGAAAAGGTTTCAGAAAGTAGAATCATATCAAATAGTGCAAGTATCATAAAAGAAATATATAAAAATAAATTGCGAGAAGATATGACTGATCCGGAAAAGGAAGATAAGTCAGTTGCAAGTTATGGTAAAAAACCAAAAATGTCGGATAATAGTTCCGTAAATGATGACAAAAAACCTGATGCTCGTGCTGTATTAAAAGGCGGTACAACAATGACGGGTCAAAAACGTGATACGATTGAAATTGATCCTGCTTTAAATCAACGGCCAAACCAGACACCCGATTACATCGAAAAGACTGGTAAAAAGGCAGAAAACAAATAAGATAAATAGTAAGATAACCCAGGTTAAAAGGAGAATAAAATGTCAGCATGGGGCAATACAGATTCAATTTACAACAAACCGCGTTTTCCTAAAGAAAGAACAGCTAGATCGAGATATCAATTTTTAACCGCAAATGCTACATCTTCTGGTGCAACTTCCATTATACTTCAAGGAGTTGGTGCGGCTACACCAGCTAATGTTGGCGTTACCGCTGGAATGTTTGCATCAGTAACATCCAATACTACTTATCTTGATATGTTGGGAACAACAGGTGAACCAGGATTCTTTATATCGAACAACACAGTATCAGCTGTTTCAACAAATGTGGTAACTTTTAGTGCAGGCACAACTAGAGCTATTAATGCCGGCGAAACTATAGAATTTGATAGTAGAATTCCTTACACTTCTGGTGAACTAGCAAACACATATTTCGCTGATACTATTTTAGTAACTCAAACTCGTATCGTAAATGCTAATGTTGTAATTGCTAATACACATACTGGTTGGTCGCATGTTTATAGAACTGTAAATAGTGATGGCACTGTTAGATTCCGTAAAGAAGTTTTGGTTGTTACAGCTAATGCTACGGCATCAAACACTTCTTCCGGAAATACAAGTTCGAACGGAATTTATAGAGGCGTTTAAATGGCCTAAACGAAATATGCATAATGATTTGAATGAAGAAACATTTTTGATATATGCGATGAAGTGTTATGAATCACCAAATTGTATTATGTCAGAATTCGATGGAGATTTAAAGAAAACAAAATACCTGAAAAGATTATTTCGTAGATATAAATCAACTAGGAAACTCAAAGAGAGATTAATATTAAATCATATCATCTCTTTGAGTAATGTTTTTGGACCAGAACCAACGGTTAGAATTTTGTTTTATAAAGTTGATGAAAAAGATTATGACATACTGAAAACATTTTTATTGTATTTAAATTTAGTACCAAAAGTTGTGTGGAATATCAAAGGTAAAAATATAAAAACTGATGATATTCCGGTAGAATTAAATGTTGCAGATATTTTGAGGAAGATATGAAATCATTTAAAAAGTTTAGGGAAGATGTGGCGGTTGCAGGACCAACAAATGCAGTTGGACCAGGCAACATAGCAGGTGTGGGTCAACCGCCTGGTAGTCGTTCTGGTGAACCAGGTGTTGGTAAGAAAAAGAATTTGATTATGATGGATATGATGAAGAGAAAGAAATTAGAACAAACTAGAAAGTGAGTTTATAAATGAATTTCAATTTTACTGAAGTACAACTTAGTCAAATTTTAAGAGGCAACAAAGAAGTCCATGCATGGTATGATGCCTGTGTGGAAATGTTTCCTCATTACGAAATAATAACAATGAAACGTGTCGCACATTTCTTAGCACAATGTGGACATGAATCGAACAATTTTATCACCTTAGAAGAAAATTTAAATTATTCTGTAGAAGGATTACAAAGAATATTTAAGAAATATTTTCCAAACGCAGAGATTGCAAAAGAGTATGCAAGAAAACCAGAAAAAATTGCCAACAAAGTATACGCCAATAGAATGGGCAATGGTGATGAAAAGTCTGGCGATGGGTGGAACTTCCATGGGCGTGGACTAATACAGTTAACTGGTAGAATAAATTATAACAATTATGCGAGGGATACTGGCCAAAGTTTAGAAGAGGCCGTTGATCATTTAAATCATCCTCATGGTGCATTAGAATCTGCATGTTGGTTTTGGCACACAAGAGGGCTAAATAAATTTGCTGATGCCGATGATATATTGACATTAACTAAACGCATCAATGGCGGAACAATTGGACTAGATGACAGAACAGCTAAATACAAAAAAGCAATCGATATCTTGAGTAAAAAATAATGTTGCAACCATATACACTACTAATAAAGATTTTAATTGCAGGTTTAATATTAGGTACTGCATTCTTTTTCGGACACCATATGAATGAACAAAAATGGTTGGACCGAGTTAAAGAAATGGAACAAAAAGTTGCTGTTGCCGAACAAAAATCACATGAAGTGAATACTGTAGTCGAAACTAAAATTGTTGAAAAAGTAAAATATATAAAGGACACAAAAAATGCTAATAAAGAAACTGCAAACCTTATCGCTAAGCAGCTTAATACTAGTTGCTCTGTGCCTGAGTCTACAGTCATGCTCATCAACAGTGCCAGTCAAAATGAAGTGGCCAGAAGTCCCGCCATCGTTGATGGAAGTCCCTCCGAAGTTAGAGCAAGTGACATCCTCGAAAACGTCGTCGAAAACTACGCTAGATGCAACGAATTCCGAGAAAAAATAATTTCATGGCAAGAATGGTATAGACAACAAAAAAAGATTTTTGAAGAATCTCAAAAATAAGAGGATATAAATGGCAGCAGATGCATTTGTGTTAGAAGATGAAAATGGTGGTCCAGGAATTGTCAATCCTGCACCAGCTAACAGACAAAGTGTTTTTAGACCACTCGGCAGTACTGGTGGCGGTGGGTTTTCGCAACCACCGATTCAAGTGCCTGTATTAACTTCTGCCGGTAATAATGCGGCACAAGGGGCAGAAATCATGGTTAAAAATACAAATGAGGATTGGATTAATAAAAAATGGAGACCAGCAATGGGTTGGACATACATGGGAACATGTATATTCGATTTCGTTGTTGCACCCGTTTTGTGGTCGGTTATACAAGCTTTAGGTAATGGTGGTCAAGTGGCAACGCAATGGCAACCTTTAACTTTACAAGGAGCAGGTCTGTACCACTTAGCAATGGGTGCGGTACTAGGCATAGCGGCATATGGCAGAACACAAGAAAAAATTTCCGTCAACACACCAACAGTACCAAAACCATGATCACACAATCATCATCTCAAAACGAATTGGAAAATATCAAAGTAGATGTTGGTGTTTTGAAAGTAAAAGTGTTGACATTAAATGAAATATGTGATAAGATGGATAAAATAATAGAAAAACTGGTCGATCAGCACGACCGTCATGTGGCAAAAATATACACAGATATGGATGTCAGAAGAATGGAAACACAAAACGATATCAAAGAAATACATAATAGAATTGATAATGTTTTGGACAAAGTGCAAGATTCAGAAAGAAGAATCACCGATGAATTGAGGACATTGCGTGACGATTTATCAGCACAAATTAAAAGTGAAAAAGCTGCTATTCAAAAACTAAATGAATGGAAATGGATGATTGCCGGTGCTATTATTGTTCTTTCGTGGTTATTGTCAAAAATTAATTTAGAGACAATTTTTATAAAATAATTTGAGTTTTTTATAATGAGTGTAGTGATCGATAGGAGTTTTCTCCTCCAACTTTCACCTAAGTTGCACAGATTCTCCCGCAAAAAGGATGATCTATACAATTTCAGGTGCCCGCTCTGTGGCGACTCACAGAAAAATAAAACAAAATCACGCGGTTATGTTTATCGAAAAAAGAATGACTATTTCTATATGTGTCATAATTGTGGCGTTAGCACTTCTTTTTTCAACTTTCTTAAAAGACTTGATGAAAATCTTGCAAAAGAATATTCATTAGAAAGATATAAAAATGGTGATGACGGTACACATAACTATACAAAACCGACATTCGATGAATTTAAATCGGCAAAACCCGTATTCAGAGAATCGTTAAACCTTCCTACAATCGAATCATTACAGGAAGAACATTTCGCTAAAAAATATGTGGTTTCCAGAAAAATACCTGAAGATTACCACGGCGAACTTTATTATGCAGAAGATTATAAAAAATTTCTATCCTCACTTGGAATTGAAAAAGATTTATATGATGGTGAACAAAGACTCGTTATTCCTTTTTACGACAAAGATAAAAAACTAATTGCAGTACAGGGCAGAGCATTAGGAAAATCTAAAATCAGATACATAACCGCAAAATTGCATGATGACAATAAAAAAATATTTGGTTTGGATAAAATAGACGAAAATGAAAAAATATACGTTGTCGAAGGTCCTATTGATTCAATGTTTCTAAAAAATGCAGTTGCAATGGCCGATTCACATTTAGAAGGAATAACAGAAATATATGACCGTTCACAAGTCGTATTAGTATTTGATAATGAACCTAGAAATGTTGAAATTGTAAACAAAATCGAACATGCCATTGACAATCATTTTAATGTGGTAATTTGGCCACCAATGGTTGAAGAAAAGGATATTAATGATATGATACTATCTGGTTTCTCCCAAGACGAGATATTGGATTTTATAGATAAGAACACTTTCGTAAATTTGAGAGCAAAAATGGAGTTTATAAATTGGAAAAAAATTTGAATGTTAAGTTGGTATCTTATTCGCAAAATGACCAAAATATGTCTCTCATGGAACAAGTGGCATATGCAGCTAGAGTTTCTAATCCATCAAACCAGAACAATACGGAAACATCAGAAAAGTTAGTACGCTATCTAATACGGAACCAACATTGGTCGCCTCTGGAAATGGTTTCCATCTGTCTGGAGATTCAAACAACAAGAGACATTGCCAGACAGATTCTTCGTCATAGGTCGTTCTCCTTCCAAGAGTTTTCGCAGCGATACGCCAGAGGTGATGAATTAGGATTTCAATTAAAAGAATCGCGGTTACAGGACACAAAGAATAGACAAAACAGTATTGAATTTGATATGACTAATGATAAAGAAAGAATCATTGCTTATCAATGGGAAAATCTTCAAAATGACCTTATTGGAAAAGCGCAAGATATTTACGATTGGGCAATTGATAACGGTATCGCAAAAGAACAAGCAAGAGCTGTTCTGCCTGAAGGCATGACTTTATCTAGAATGTATATGAACGGAACTTTACGTTCTTGGGTTCACTATATACAACTACGTTCAGCGAACGGAACACAAAAAGAACATCGTCAAATTGCATTGGAATGTGCCGATGTAATTGGTGAAATTTTTCCAATGATTAAGGAGTTTACAAATGTATGATGATGTTGTAAAATTTATTGAAGCTTGTGAACAAGAAAAAAATTTAAAAAATATTGCATTATATGCAAATTTAATTACTGAAGAGTATAAAGAATTTATTGAATCTTGTAATAATGTGAATGATGTTGAATCATTAGATGCTTGTATGGACATGATTTGGGTTATACTTGGATTTTGTTATATGAAAGGATATGATATTGAAGGCGCATGGAAAGAAGTGTCTAGGAGTAACTTGGCAAAAATTAATCCAGTAACGGGTAAAGTGAATAAAAGATCGGATGGCAAAGTGTTAAAACCTGCCGATTGGACACCTCCACAATTGGGACAATTTGTAAAATAATAAAGGACCACAAAATGACACCAGGAATAGTACATGGGATTAAAGTCGATTATTCTAGAGATATTTTATTTGATGATTTAGGAATTAAACGATTACAAGAATCTTATATGCGAGAAGACGAGGCCTCACCACAAGAGAGATTTGCTTATGTTAGTAAAACTTTTGGATCTAATCAAGAACATTCTCAACGTCTGTATGATTACAGTAGCAAGCATTGGCTTAGCTATTCTACTCCCATTCTTTCTTTTGGTCGCTCTAAGCGTGGCCTTCCTATCTCATGTTTTCTCAACTTCATTGAAGACACTGCGGAGGGATTAGTTGACAACCTTTCTGAAACCAATTGGCTTTCTATGCTTGGTGGTGGTGTGGGTATCGGTTTTGGTATTCGCTCGGCTGATGATAAGTCTACGGGAGTTATGCCTCACCTTAAAATGTATGACGCATCATCTCTCGCTTATAGACAAGGTAGGACTCGCCGTGGTAGTTATGCTGCATATCTTGATATTAGCCACCCTGATATTATCTCCTTCTTAGAGATGAGAAAACCAACGGGTGATCCTAATGTCCGTTGTCTTAATCTACATCATGGGATTAATATCACGGATGATTTCATGCAAATCATCGAAAAATGTATGATTGATCCTACAGTAGACGATTCTTGGAATTTAGTTGATCCTTTTTCCCGTGTAGTGCGTGAAACTGTCTCCGCCAAGCATCTATGGCAAATGATTCTTGAACTTCGGATGCATACTGGTGAACCATATCTGCATTTCATCGATACTAGTAATCGTGCTATGCCACAATTTCTAAAGGACCAAGGTTTGAAGATTATGCAATCAAATCTTTGTTCTGAGATTATTCTACCAACCAATGAAGAAAGAACAGCCGTATGTTGTCTATCTTCCGTTAATCTGGAGTACTATGACGAATGGAAAAATGACCCACTTTTTCTACAGGACATTGCCGAAATGTTGGACAACGTGTTGGAATATTTTATTAGCAATGCTCCAAGTACTATATCTCGCGCTATTTATTCTGCCAGTAATGAGCGGTCTATTGGTATTGGAGCTTTGGGATTTCATGCGTACTTACAGCAGAAAGGTATTGCGTTCGAAGGAGTAATGGCAAAAATTTGGAATAAAGATATATTCAAAAATATAAGGAAAAAATTAGATGAAGCAAATCTTAAATTGGGCAAAGAAAGAGGTGAAGCTCCTGATGCCTTTGGCACTGGTTTGCGGTTCAGTCATCTTATGGCCATTGCTCCTAATGCTTCTTCCTCCATCATTATGGGCAATACTAGTCCTTCTATTGAGCCTTATCGGGCTAATGCTTATAGGCAAGATACTCTTTCAGGGTCGTTTTTAAACAAGAACAAATATTTGGATAAAATTATCCAAAAACATTTGCAATATGGAAATGATAACGCTTCGATTAGTGGTGATGAATATCAAGAAATCTGGCGTTCGATTATTGCAAACGATGGTTCAGTTCAACACATCGATTGGATGGATGAAAAAGATAAAGCAGTATTTAAAACTTCGATGGAAATTGACCAGCGTTGGGTAATTGAACATGCAGCTGATCGTCAACAATATATTGATCAAGCACAATCTTTGAATGTGTTCTTTAGACCCGATTCGCATATTAAATATATTCATGCTATACACTTTATGGCATGGAAGAAAGGTGTAAAGACTCTTTATTATTGTCGTTCTGAAAAACTTGCAAAAGCGGATAAAGTTTCTAAGAAGATTGAACGTCAAGTAATCAAAGAACTTGATATGTCTGCACTAGCGCAGGGAAATGATTGTATAGCTTGCGAGGGGTAAAAAAATATGAGTTACATTGTAGGATCTTTACCGCCAATTAAATGTTGGATAAAACGCGAATTTCTTTACAACTTTGAAAAGGGTCACGGAGAATTAGAACCTGCAATATGGGTTAGTCTTAAAGCATTGCGTGGGCAAGTGTTTCGTATTGAATCGTTGTTGCCTAATTATGGAGCATTATATGACAAACTGCCTATTCATGCGTATGTGTGGCAAGAGAAATATACAGGTAATCTACCTATAGATACTTTACAACTATGGGATTGCATGGGTTATCGATTTACCATTATTGAGAAAATAGGATTACGCAACTTAGGTGTTAAGTTTTTGGGCAAAGATCGAGAGTGGCATCACGGAAACTATTTGTTTACTGTGGATTTTTGTGCTGATGGTATGGATGTGGACACTGGTTTTACCGAAGTTGCAGAAGAACATAAGTCGTTTAATTTTATTCGATTGGAAAACGGACAATTTGCTTGTCAGCCCAATAATAGATGTTTGTGGTATGATCAAAGTTTAATTTCCAGTGTGACAAAATTTCCCGACTTCAAAGCCGCACAAACTGTGTTCACGGTGGACGGTACACGCAAATGGAGTGCCGGTGATGATTGGTTTTACACTATTGATGAAAAAAAATGAATAATGCTTTCCTTTGGTGGTTGTTTCGATTAGTAGAAATGATCACCTGCATACATATTATAATAAATGTCTGGCGTCACTGGTAAAGGAACAAGATGCATTACAAATCAATCTTCATATCTGATGTTCATTTGGGATCTAAAGAATGTAAGGCTGATAGATTAAACAATTTTCTAAAAGAAAATAGTTGTGATACATTATATCTTGTTGGTGATATCGTTGATGGATGGAAAATACAACAAAATAAATTACATTGGAAACAAAGTCACTCTAATGTAATTCGTAGATTTTTAAACTATAGCAAAGATGGTAGTAAAGTAATCTATATTGCTGGCAATCATGATGAATTTCTACGTCCATTCATGCAGTATAAACTTGCATTTGGTCGTATTGAGATTCATAACCAATACGAACATCTTGGTGTTGATGGTAAAAGATACCTAGTAATACATGGTGATCTATTTGATGGAATTACTAGACTTGCGCCTTGGCTAGCATTTTTAGGAGATAAAGCATATGATTTTATTTTATCACTTAATAACAAATACAATTGGATACGTCATCGTCTTGGTTTTGGGTACTTTAGTCTTAGCAAATACCTTAAACATAGAGTAAAGAAAGCTGTAGATTTTATATTTCAATTTGAAAGAAATCTAGCAGAGTATTGTAAGAAACGCGGATTCGATGGAGTGATTTGTGGTCACATTCACCATGCTGAAATTAAAAATATAGATGGTATAATCTATATGAATGATGGTGATTGGGTTGAATCATTAACTGCATTAGTTGAACATGTAGATGGAAGATGGGAAATCTTAACATATACTAAAGGAGACTCAGATGTGGTTACTACTACTAATAGCGGTACACTCGACGAATCCAAATGATATACCAGGTAGAGTTTCTTTAGAATTTGAGAGTAGAGAAGCCTGTGAGCATAGTTTAAGTACTTTAAAATATTGGTTAAAATTCGACACTTTTAAGGTAGAAGGTAAATGCGTAAAAAAATCTTAATAGTCACAGACAATTTAAAGGACCAAATAAATGGAGTTGTCGAGACTTTTAAAAATATTGAAATATGCGCTAATTATGATGGGTACGATTTTGTTTATATTGATCCCGGGCAGTTCCCTTATATTAATTGTCCTGGTTATGCTGAAGTTAAAATCGCTTGGCCTAGAGGAATCGGAAAAAGAATTGAAGAGATTAATCCAGATCACATTCACATTGCTACGGAAGGGCCCGTAGGGTTAGCAGCAAGAATTTGGTGCGATAGAAATGGATACTTCTACAATACAAGTTACCATACAAAATTTCCAGAATTCTTATATACAATATATAAAATACCTGCTAATTTAACATATCGATACGTCAGGTGGTTTCACAAACATTCCGGTAAAGTTTTGACTAGTACCAATTCTATGGTACAAGAATTAAAATCTAGAGGATTTAGAAGTGATATAATAACTTGGACTAGAGGCGTTGATAGAAATATTTTAAAACCCACAATCGAACATAAAAAAAATGAAATACCAGTAGTTTTATATGTGGGTAGAGTATCTAAAGAAAAAAATCTTGAAAATCTCTGTACACTTCAAGATTATTATGATATTATTATTGTTGGTGATGGACCTTATAGAAAAGAATTAGAAAAACGATATAGTAAAGTAAAATTCGTTGGATATAAAAAAGGGACTGAATTGGCAAATTATTATAAGAGTGCTGATGTATTTTGTTTTCCTAGCAAAAACGATACATTTGGTATAGTAATGATAGAATCTCTAAGTGTTGGCACTCCTGTCGCAGCATATAATGTCACAGGTCCCAAAGATATTATATACAATGGTGTAAATGGAAATATCGGTGAAAGTTTATTGTTCTCGATAAATAAATGTCTTATTCTAGATAGAAAAGAAGTCGAGAAATCTTCAGAACAATGGACGTGGGAAAATTGTTGGAAAATTTTTAAAGATAATTTAATAAAAGCTAAAGGATAAAATGAACAAGAATAATTTAACTGACGATAGGACGCATTTTAAACCTTTCAATTACCCGTGGGCATATGATGCTTGGTTGAAACATGAACAGTCGCATTGGTTGCATACAGAAGTTCCAATGTTGGATGATGTAAAAGATTGGAAGAAACAATTAACAAAGGAAGAAAAAGAATTTTTGACGCACATTTTCAGGTTCTTCACTCAAGGTGACATTGACGTTGCCGGAGGATATGTTCGCAATTATCTGCCTTATTTTCCTCAACCTGAAGTGCGTATGATGCTTCTTGGGTTTTCAGCTCGAGAAGCATTACATATTGCTGCATATTCACATTTAATTGAAACACTTGGACTTCCGTCTACAACATATAATCAGTTTTTAGAATATCAAGCGATGAAAGAAAAACATGATTATATTCTAGACATTTCTTCACAGAATACAAGTAAAGAGAATACTGCCACACACATTGCTGTGTTCTCCGCTTTCACCGAAGGTATGCAATTGTTTAGTTCGTTCATTATGTTACTTAATTTTCCCAGACATGGAAAGATGCGTGGCATGGGCCAGATCATTACCTGGTCGATTGTGGATGAGACCATGCACGCCGAAAATATGATCAAACTATTCAGAACTTATATTGAGGAAAATAAAGAGATTTGGAATGATTCATTAAAATCTAGAATATATACAATTGCTGAAAAGATGGTCGAGTTGGAAGATAAATTTATTGATTTGGCTTTTAATATGAATAAGATGGAAAACTTGACGAACGAGGATGTTAAAACTTATATTCGATATATTACAGATCGTCGTTTAATTTCATTAGGATTAAAAGGCATTTTCAAAATAAAGAAAAATCCATTACCATGGGTAGAAGAAATGATTAACGCACCGACACATACAAACTTCTTTGAAAATCGTGCCACAGATTATGCAAAAGGCGCATTAAAAGGAGATTGGTCTGATGTTTGGGCTCATTAAAAGGAATTAATATGACAATCAAAGTTGTAACAGCAGAATGTGGAAATTGCGAGTCTACTTATTCCGTGGAATATTCTGAAGAATTAGTTTCACAAGAATATCCAGAACATTGTCCATTTTGTGGCGAAGTCATTGATGAATTGAGTGAAGAAATCGAATCGGACGAAGATGACGATGATTCAGAAGAAGATTGGTAAATTGGATATTTAATGATGAATTATTTGATGAAACAAAAATTGAAGATAATTATGGGTTTGTTTACGAAATCACTAACTTAGAAACCAATAGAAAATATATTGGTAAAAAATTATTCTATTTTTCCAAGACTAAACAAGTCAAAGGTAAAAAGAAAAGAATAAAAGTTGCAAGTGATTGGCAAACATATTATGGTTCAAATGAAGAATTGCAAAAAGATGTAAAATCTTTAGGTGAGGATAAGTTCAAACGTAAAATATTGCATTTATGTAAATCTAAAGGTGAATGTAATTATCTTGAAGCTAAAGAACAGTTTGTTAATTTAGTTTTAGAAAAAGATGATTATTATAATAGCTGGATTATGATAAGAATTAGAAAATCACATATTAAGGAATATAATGTTAGAAATTCTAAGAACGCTGAAAAATGAAACTAAAGATTTTGATGTTTTAATATTTTTACCTGGCAAAAAAGAAGACTCGGTAGAAATAACTACAGCAATCTATGATGAACCTGCTGAAAAGTTAGATACTGGAAAAATGGGTGATTGTTATCAGATTTTATTATTTAAAAAAGATGATGAAAAAATTATTCATTTAGATACATTTGATGCAATATTAACTGATTGGCTGGAATACGCTTCGGAATTGATACCGTTGAACTGGTTTGGTGTAATTTGCAAAAAAACAACAAAATCCAACAAAATGATGGAAAGTATGCTTGACCACCTGGGAAAAATGTGTTAGAATATAAATAATACAGACAATAAGGTTATTTTATGAAAAACATATATGAAATTTTCGATGAATTTGAGATGGCAAATACAGATAAACAAAGAATTGAAGTACTTCGTAAAAATCATTCAGAAACATTGCTTGAGGTATTGAAACTTGCATTTCATCCTGATTATCAATGGTTAGTTACAGAAATGCCGGACACTTATAAAGTACCGGACACATTACCTGGCGTCTCCCATGCGAGACTGTCAACAGAATTGCGTAGGTTGTATTTGTTCCAAAAAGGACACCCTATTGCAGAGAAATTAAATATTCAAAAACGAAATGAGTTGTTAAATCAACTATTGGAGTCGCTCGAACCGCGGGAAACTGAGGTTATTATGGGCATTTTTAATAAAGATTTGGGAGTTAGGGGTTTAACGCCTAAATTTGTGAGGGATTACATTCCCAAAATTTTGACATGATTTTTTAATCTAGTATAGGAGCATTTAAGTGAGCAAGGTTGTTACCAAATTTCGCAAAAACAAAAATTATGAACATGAAGATGATTTTGAATTTGCCTTCAACAATAAAAAAGATAAAAAGCGAGAAATTCAGAAAAAACGGCGAATGAAATATAACGATGATGATGGTTCTGAGTATAATTACAATCAAAACTATAGAAATCTACCTTAATTAACTTAAAGACTATATTATGATAATTCATGTGAGAAGTTCCAAACGTAAAGTGAAGAACAAACCAGGATATAAAATCCTGCAACAAGAATATGAGCAATGGTTGAAGAAACATGAACCTAAAAAAGTGATTGTTTCGAAAAGCGAGTTCAAATATGACCTTTCTATTCCTCCCGGAAGAGATACTAAACATATTCCGAGTGTAAATAGTACAGGTCCTGTCGTTATGGCAAAAAAATCCGCAAAAGTTTACACCGGAGACAAAATGTTGGGTATTGGAACGCTACATAAATCAAATGCCGTGCCAGTTTTCTCTTCGGACGAAGCAAAAGAAATGTCCCAAATGCGTCGGTAATAAAAAAATAAAGGAAAACAAATGGATGATGCATGGAAAGAGTTGGATCAAGTCACAAGAAAGTGGGCAGTAATGTCCGGATTTGAAAATGACTTAAAAAATTATGAAAATTTGAAGGAAAGTCAACAGGATTCTAGTACTCAGGAAAAAAGAATTCAACATTTAAGGGATTATTATAATAAACATGTATACCTCTGAGATAAAAGAAGCGGAAGACGGTTCCGGAGATGCTATTTTAGAATTTCCCGAAAAAATGATTGAGGAATTAGGGTGGAAAGAAGGCGATACACTTAAAATTTCTTTGGAAGAAGATGGAACGATAATTTTAAGGAAAATTTAGTTGTTTTCCGTACACACTATTGACAGGACACACACTCTATAGTATACTAATAACACTAGAGAGAGGAAATCGCATGGAACTTATTCAATCCAAATCACTTCTGGCCAAATTGATGGCAACCGAGAATCTAATTGTCGAACAACGTAATGTTTCGACTGCATCTTTTGATGTACAGAATCGAATTTTGACTATTCCGATTCTGGACCGAAAAATTTCAAGTGATCTTTATGACCTATTAGTTGGGCATGAAGTCGGGCATGCATTGTATACGCCATTAGACGGGTTAAAAAAAGCAAAAGAATTAAATCTTGTCTCTTCTATTGTCAATGTGATTGAAGATGCACGGATCGAACGTAAGATTAAGACGAAATATCCTGGTATTCGTGCTGGATTTTTGCGTGGTTATCGTGAATTGGTCGAAAAAGATTTTTTCGGTACAAAAGGCATTGACCTTAATGCTATGAATTTTATTGACCGCGTGAATATTCATTTTAAATCTGGTCAAGTTTCGATAAACAAGTTTAGTCCGTTTGAGCGGCAACTTATCGATGGTATTGAAAATACGGAATCTTTTGATGACGTTATTGAAATGTCAAAGAAAGTGTCTGAGTATTTGAAAAAAGAAAAAGAAGAACGTGAAAAGGAGAATCCTCTTGACGAGCATGATGAACCCGATTCAAAGTATGAGGATTACAATGATGAGGACTATGGTGAGTATGATGAACCGGAAGATTATCCCGAAGAAGAAGATTATGAGGAAGAGGAGTATGACCGTAAACGTGGGTCTTATCAGTATGATTCTACTGAAGGGCAAGACGAACAAAATGAGGTAATGTCTGGTAATGATGGTGATATTCGTTCGCATACGGATGAGACTTTCCGCGAGAACGAAAGTAAACTGTTTGCAAATGATTATCGGTATGAGTATGTGAATTTGCCCAATATTAATTTAGAAGAAGCGATTGTCGATTTCAAGGTATTGAAAAAACGTATTGCGCAACATTTTAGTGCAGGTGTATATTTCTCTAGGTCAATGATACTGACTGATCCGGAACACCTAAGTGATTTGAACAAGACTTATGCAGAGAACCGTAAAGTTGTTGCGTATCTGGCGAAAGAGTTTGAATTGCGTAAAAATGCAGAACAGACTAAACGTGCGTCTATTGCAAAGACTGGTGAGTTAAATGCCAGCAAGTTGTATTCGTACAAGTTTAGTGAGGACATTTTCCGTAAGATTACGGTTATGCCTGGTGGCAAGTCTCATGGTCTTTTGATGTATATTGATTGGTCTGGGTCGATGGACAACAATATTCACAATACAGTGAAACAGTTGATTGCATTGGCGATGTTTTGCCGTAAGGTGAATATTCCGTTTGAAGTGTTTGCGTTTACTTCTAATTATGATGATAATTATTTGGTGTATCCAAAACATGAGGACTTGCAACTTGGTGAATTTAAGTTATTGAATTTGTTTTCGTTCCGCATGTCTAGTGCCGAGTTTCATTATATGTGTTCTGCGATGTTTTACATTTCTAAGTTTAATGCGTATCAGGACAATCCAGATTTTATGAATCTAGGCGGAACGCCGCTCAATGAAACTATTATTGCTGCGTCACAGATGGTGCCTCTCTTTAAATGCAAGTATAAGTTGCAGATTGTAAATACAGTATTCCTTACTGATGGTGAATCAAATACAAATTCAAATGTGTACCTGCGGTCCGACGTAAATAATGGTCTTTTTGATTCAAAACCGTTAGGGTATCGGTGGGAACAAAATTCCAAGACTCGTATTGTGGTGAGGGATCCGTTAACGAAACAACAAATTATCGTTAACAATATCTTTAGTGGATTAACTAAGGGGTTGTTGGAACTGTTAAAACAACGAACTGAGTGTAACGTCATTGGGTTTTTCATTTTGAATCGGAATCAATTTCGATACAATGTGCATAAGTTCTTTGGTAAAGCAGCAGACCATCAGGCATTGTATGCAAAGTTTCGTAAACAAAATTATGCTATTGCAACTGCTGCAGGGTATGATGAGTATTACTTGCTTCGTGCCGATTCGTTTAATACAGATGACACAGAAGAATTGGTCGTAAAAGAAAATGCAACAACTCGTAGTCTGGTATCTGCATTTACAAAGTATACCAATTCGCGTCTAAGTAACCGTGTCATATTAAACCGATTTATTGGTCTAATTGCATGACCCGCAAGACACTACAAGATCGCATGAGAGAAATGATGGAACCCATAGACTCCGCCATTCAACTAACAGATGATAAAAATGAAATGTTATTGTTAGCTTGTGCGATGTTTCAAAGAACAACAGAAATCTTTGATACAATACTTGGTGAAGAAAAGAGAAGATTTTTAATTAAACAAATATCAGAAGATGGTGAACATGGATAAAAATAATGAAACACTTCTTATTACACAAGAAGAATGTGCAGAAGTGGCACAAGCAATCTCAAAATGCTTTCGATTTGGTATGGATAATATTAAACCTGGAAAACCAAAAACCAATAGAGAACACCTAGAAGAAGAACTAGGTGATCTTCTAGCAATGATTGGTATTCTTATCGAAAAGGGCGTGGTAAATCGTGAAAATGTTTACCAGGCATCCGAAAAAAAAATTGAAAAACTCAAAGAGTGGTCAAACATTTTTTCGGAAGAGAATAAAGAATGGACTTAAATCAATTAATCCATCTAATCAATCGCATACTATGTTATATGCCATTGAATAGTCCAATTCGCGGAGAACTGGAAGAAATGCTTCAAAATATGAAAGCACAGAGGTCGGCACAGTAAACCGACCAGAAAAAAAATTTAGGAATACAAAAGTGAAAAATCGAAAAAAACTGGAAAATAACCGAGAAAAAAAGTTACTGATCGCGCCATTTGGGCCACCACCGCTTTTTTCTTATAATAGCGTTTTCGCAAACCCGCCGACTATTACGCCAACGGAATTCGAATTAGCTGCTTTGCCAATGCCAGTGAATTGCCTTGCAAATTGAACACAAAAAACAAAAGCAGAGCGAGTCCCGCATTAAGCATAAAATCCAATTTGCCGACAATACCGGCAATGCGGGACTCGCCAACCGGTTTGTTTTGCTTACGGGTTTGCTTACGCCGCACGCTTAGCCACCTTTTGAACAGGCATTGGGCGGAACTGCTTTGCCTTGCGTCCTTTGGCAGGCACTACAGTAACGGCCTTGCCGGATTTCAGAAAATCAATAAACAATTCCAGACCTTGGCAGGCTTTCGCCACACTATTACCATTAACGCTTTGCATCACTTACTCCAATTGCTCTCTCAATGTGTCCATTCTACAGGAAACGGTATACATGTCAATCGTTGCAGAAAAACAACAGAAATGTCTCAGAAAAACAACACAGTATACCTTATGTGGTTATATTATATAATATTAGGTTATATTGCGGGTTTATTGCGGAAATTGCGGTATTGTGGGCAAAGACTAAGTGGGATATAATTTCCAATATAATCTAATATATTCCAATATAACGCAATGTTTCACCATATTAACGCTGTATTAACACAATAAAACGTAAACAATTCTCATTTAAATTGCAATTAGCATTACAGATACGTTACACCGCGACATATACCGCGACACTTTTTTGCACATAAATACACTTTTTTACACTATTCTTTCAATTTAATATCTGCTACACGTCCATTTGGATATTTCTCTAATGCTTGTCTTTTTACATCATCGATATCTTTAGCAGATATCACAAACATAGTTAATTGTGGTGATTCTTTATCACCAACGTGCCACATTTCTTTAAACATGATTACATTGTACTCTTTTAATTGATTTTCTTCCATGTTAATCCTTTTTGTTGTATTATTACATTAACGACACAATGCATCAGCAATTGCGTTTAATATAGTAAATGAGGACACGCAAATAAAAATAGCTAATGCAACATCGAGTGGATTTATATTACGCATCACTTTCATTTACCATATTGAAGTGTTTATATATTGCTTCTTCTATTAAGACTTTACCATTGTATGGAACAGAATTGTTGAACATTAGTATTTCACGGCGTGCAATATCGGCACATTCTTTTACTACCAACTCAATCAATGTCCGATTAAACTCATGCACAGAATAAATCGAAACATCATCCGATAATACCTTATGCGCCCGATCAACCAATACATCAACTATATCATCTTTCGTAATATATCGCTTTGTCATGCGACGTGCCATTCTAAATCATCCTTATATTCAATATATTCTGATCCATCATATTCATCAATTCGAAATTCACGGCCAATATCGATCCATTCAATGGTTAAATCTTCAGCACCTGAAAAGCATCGGTTATCACCATAAATCGATTGACAATATTCTATAATTTCATTGTAATGATTTTTCGATTCTATCATACCAACGACAACGGGATCATACAATAATTTTTCTTCACCATGCCAAGAATACCAACCAGCACCATATCCAGGCGAATACAATACTGCCACTTTACCATCACGAATTACTTTTTCCATTATACACCACCTCTAATAAAAATATAATCATCATACTCAAGGAACATATCAGACTTTGGATTCCAATACTTACCTTCTTTTGGATCATAATACAGAGTCATTCCATTAGCATAATGAAATGGTCCCTCTAGACCTTTCACTTTGGAATAGGACTTCTGCAATTCGGTATGTTGGAATACGGTATACGCCATTATTGAAACTCCTCCCAGTTCGTTTCATCGCAATACTCAATTGATTCACCATCATATTCGGCAATGCGGAATTTAGTTCCAATTGGAATCCATTCTACTTGTAAATCTTTCGCACCACCGAAATAATGGTCACCATACTTTTCTTCACAATAAGATTCAATAACATTGGCAGGTTCTTTTCGTTCTACCATATCGACTACAATTGGATCATACATTAATTCATTTATATCATGCCAAGAATACCAACCAACACCTTGTCCAGGTGAATACAATACTGCCACTTTACCATCACGAATTACTTTATCCATTATTGAAACTCCAATAAGTCTGCAACATCATCATCATATAACCATGCAATCGTTTTTCGAACACTTTCATTTACGGAATAATGTTCACGGTACATGGTGTAATAATGACGAAAGAAATTTTCATCACCACGTGCTTCAGTATATCGTTGGGCACGAATTAAAAAATCCATTACATTATTCTCCAATCTCATATTGGTCATCATACCAATCGTCATTGCAACCCGTTA
>Ga0304730_1000152_pt1 | contig 63573 bp, 79 predicted proteins | sample M_130628_MF_Meta_FD_190474 | JGI IMG/M metagenome (GOLD analysis project Ga0304730, IMG submission 190474) | Freshwater microbial communities from Lake Montjoie, Canada to study carbon cycling - M_130628_MF_MetaG (v2) (version 2) | ecosystem: Environmental > Aquatic > Freshwater > Lake | place... | reverse complement strand
TGCGGTCAATGAGTAAGGTAGATGTAGGACGCTCAATGAACTGGAAGTTAGGATCCATCTCCTCGATGAGCGCATTGACCACATAGTCGTGAGCCACGTTGGTAAGCTTGGGATACTTACTCGATGTTGCCTTGTGTAGTGTGCAATGCTTGAGAGCTACGTGAAAGTTCTCGTGAAGAACGAGATAGCGCAACTGCTTGCGGTTGAGAGGCGTGATGAAATCCACGCCATACTTCTTGTCGCGTCCATTGGTTGATGCGGTTCTGGTCTTCTCGCTAACCTCGGACTTGCCCATGCAGATCACACCACTGAGTAGTGCAAACTTGGGGTGCCTCATGCAGTCAATGTTAACTGCTTGTATACGCTGATTAAGCGTCATCTTTTCAAACGTCATATTAAACTCCTCTTTGTGTTAAGTTTTTTTCTTTCATTATAACAGGGTTGTCAAAGCATTGACAACCCCCTCGTTTACCCTAGGCGGATAGCCGTCCTAGGATAATCTCTTACAGCAACGAATTGTGGAATCTCTATCTTCGTTGACTTAGCCCCGAGTTGTAGCGCCTCGGCGATCTTATTGTGAAACGACTTGCGGAACTCCTCGGGCGTGATCTTCTTCTCAAGCTGAGCGTACGTGCTTGATTGTTGTTGGTTGGTGTACCACCTACGTGTTACTGTGAAGTTCTGTTGCTTTACACCGCGCTTGCTTGCCAATACATCGAAGACGGCTTGACCGAACTGGAAGAACTGCTCGATCTCTTCTTGCGATGGCTCTGCCATGAGCATCCTCTGCATCAAAGATCTGTCTGAGTGTCCGATGGGATCACCGCCGAACGCTCTACCCTTAGAGTAGTCTATCGTCACATTGTTCTCGTACTCAGGCAAGCGCATCATTGCCATCAACACAAACGTATCGAAGTGCTTGAGCGTATTGGCTTTGTGTTGCCTGTCATCCTTGCTTGCGCGATGCACATAGTGTGGCGTATGCCTTGACCTACTGATGTCGATCTTGTCGTCCACAACGTATACCTCCAAGCTGAACGGCTTATCCTCACTGATGTCTTGGCATGGCTTGTGATATATGGGCATGATGGTGTGATCGTCGTCGCTACCTACGGGTGTCGCATAGTTGACTTCGCGTTTGTTCAGCACGTTGGACATGAACTGCTGACTCGTTTGCGTTTGATCCCCCATATAAAGACGGCGCTCGGCACCGCTAGCCTCGGGTGCATAGAACCTAGCCATCACTGTGCTGTAGAGTACGATGTCATAGTACTTCTCGTCAATCTGTTTCTCTATGCGATAGTGATGCAGTCTAGCGCCTCCCTTGTCTGCCCTTAGTGGGCGTTGATGCGCTAGCCACTTGCTACCTCTGCGTGCGGGTTGACTCTCGAAGTAGCTCTTGGCTCGTGCGAAAGAACCGATTGATTGCAGTTGATTGGATGATGTTGAATATCCCATTTGATTTCTCCTTGTTTAGTTACCGAAATGTGTTTCAATGTTGTGTACTACTCGAATGTAGTCTGCTAATTCATGGTCATCGCTACCCTCCTCTTCTGTTGCGCCGTCTTCACCTATCTGCACAATGAGCCACTCAGCGTTGAATGTCTCAATGGCGTACTCACACAAAGCGTAGTGCGTTTTAACATCGGGGAAGTCTGAATACCATTTGACGTCTATGAATTGGAATGTCATTATGGGTTCGTGTCTGTAGTCGTGGTTCCAGTTGTTAGCTTCGTCTTGGTTGCTGAAGCACATCGTGTACATGTCATCGTTGCGTGCTCGCACCATGAGTACAAACTTCTCTCTGTCTTCGTGTGTCTTGAATTTGATGATGCCTGTTACATCTGATCTATATCCCATTTGATTTCTCCTTGGTTAATTAAATGAGTGCTGACAACGTGTCAGCACTCGACTCTCTACTTACTCTACTGACACTTTGAATTGCATTGACGCCATTGCTGAGCGCACGTGATCGCTTAGATCATAGTCAGCGAGCGCCGCGTTGATGGCATCGCTGAAATCATGGTCATTGACCGCATCGTTGACCGCCTCGTACACTTGATCGCTGAAGTCATGGTCACTGACCACGCTCTCGATGTCATCGTCATCTTTGTGCTCTTCGTTAGCGCAGTGTTCATCGATTGCCTCAAGCATGGATTCTTTGGTGAGTTCCAAAATACGTTTCTCAAAGCTTTCATCGATCTCTTTCATGGTTGCGCTTGATGCCAACACCTCGCCCACTTTCTTATCGACTTGTTGGTCGATGTAATTGCTGAGCACCTTGGTGAGTGCGTTGATGAAGTCTAAATTGATTGCGTCGTTCATTTGATAATCTCCTAAAGTTAAAAATAAAAAGCCATGAGAGAGAACATGACCGTTCTCTCTCCTCTCCCCTCAAGGGCGCCATACCAAAAGGTCTAGCGCCAACACTATCAGCGCAGTCAATACGACTACCCGATAAATGATTTCTGTCTTACTCAATTTCATCTTCGATCTCCTCGGGCTCATAGCCCTCTCTTGGTGTCGCATACATGGTGATGTGGGCGTTGCCGTCTTTGTACGTCACCTCCCAATCGGTGTGTCCGTACTCTAGCTTGCAGTACTCGTCTAGTAAATTGCTATTCATTTTCTTTCTCCTCAATTGGTTCATCAATGTCTGCTTGGGTGTAGTGACCCAAAACTACAGGGTTGTATTTTGAAAGCACCTCATCGATGCACTTGTCACAGACCCGAGCTAATGGGATGCCCTGTCCATCATGCACCCACCATGATTCTTCTCTTGTGTGATTGCATTTCATTTCTTACCTCCTGTGTGTTGTAAATACTTTTTTCCCAATTCAATTTGCATGGCGTAAACAAACTCGTCTCCGTACAATTCTTGAAGTGCCATACCCACAGACCAACGCACATCTTCTACGCTCTCCATGTGGTTGACTGCCTCCTCTGTTAGTTTCTTGATGTCGATTTCTACTGTTCTTGGTGTCCACTGTGAGTGGGTCGTTGTGTCCCAGTAGCGTTTGCCGTTGGGTGCGGTGAATGTCAGACTCTCGTCTGTGTCAACTGGCGCATGGTCGGCAACCAAAGTGCCGTCTCTCGCTTCGATAACCCAGCGCCCATTGATCTCGCCTTCGGACTTGATGTCCCGCCAATAAATGGCTGACTTGGTTTTGCTCATTTGCTTTCTCCCATTTCAACTAAGTCATACACTTCCATCTCACCACTTACGCTATCCCCCATAGGATTCGCTCGGTCATACATAAGTAACTCGGCTTCTTCTTTCGTGTCAGCCAGTACTGTTAGTTTTTCCTGATATGTAGTTACTACTACGCCTTTCCATGCTTTCATTTTGTTTCTCCTAATTGTTTAATTGATTCCTCAAGGTCATGTGTAATCATGTGTTCGTAATCAATATGCACCCCAACACTAGAATCCCCCTGATGCACATAGTCTTGCAAAAACAAAATCACATCCTCGATACCTACCCAATTCAAAATATCCCAAACCGTTTGTTCGTATCCCTTTACGTCAACGGTTAAATGTTCAGCAAATGCTTTGCGTATGCTTTTAGGTGATGGTCTTTTAATCATTTTGTTTCTCCTTTAAAGAACTGATAAATACTTTTTCAACACCACAAAATCTTCTTTGGGTATCTCGTTACTGCCGTGGTCAAAGATCAAAGAGCAGTCAGACCAATACCCACTCTCTTGCTCATCCCAATCACTTTTGTCACTACCGCGCCATTCCATAGCCACCTTTTCGGTGTACTTGTCAGGGTCGCTCCTTGTCTTAAACAAATACTTGGTGTCGTACTCCATGTCACCATTGCGCTCATGTATTTCTCCGATGTAATATTTCATTCTTCATTCTCCTATCTACGTTTACAAAAACCCTTGACAAGCAAGGGGGCTATCCAGTGCTGACAACGTGTCAGCACTCAGATTCTTATTTGCCTCGGAACAAGACCAAGGCGGGTTGTTTCAATCTCATGCGTTCATCCAAGGGTATGGCTCGCCATCCCTCACGCACATCTGAGGTTAGCTCAGGGTCTAGTAGTTCATCGAACCTTGAGGTAGTCACTCGGCGTGGGTTCTTCTCGTATTCCAATTCGATCTTGGCTTTCTGTTGCCGTAAGGTCTGCGCGTACCACTCAAAGAAAACGACTTGCTCTTCGTGCTTTCCAACCCTTGCGTATCTACATTGGCGTTCGACTGATTCGATCTCGTCTTGCATGGGTTTGAGTAACTCGTAAAGTTCGGCGCCCCATTCTTTCAACCATCGTTTGCGTGTGCTCATCGCCCGCTTGACGGGTGTTTCTGCGTTTCTTTTTTCTAGGATGAGTCGCTTGTCCAGTTCGCTGATGTCACCACTCGTCACTTTGTTTTGCAGTTCTTTAGCGCTGAGTTCGGTCAGCTTGCGTTTGCGTGGTTGGCATGGCTTGCACATCGAGGACTCGATGGTCACCAAGAAATCTCCTTTGTATCCTTTCGCTAGTGCTTGAGCACGTGATAGCTGTCGTTTGAAATCAGCGAGGGGTTTGTCCTCGCCACACTTTTTGCATCGTTTTTGTGTCATTTTTGCCTCCGCATACCCACTTGAATCGGTCAAATACCCACCATTATCGAGCGCTTGCCGTGCTCGTGGTCATGCCAGTATACCGCATGAATGCTACGTTTACTACGGGGTTGTCCTGATATGAATGCCAATTTCCAAATAGCCTCAATTATTTAGACAAACAAAGAAAAGGACACCCAGTTGCATGTGTATATATATATATAAATCTTTTTTCTTTAATTATATATATAGTGTTGTGGGCTGGGTATTGGGTCATCGCTAGGATCCATGCGGGTTGTAGATGACCCACGCGTAGGTCAATGTTTCGATACACGTGGGTCTGTGTTTTTTAGCAACACTTTTGTACTTCTCCACAACGTGTTGTGGAGAAGTGAGTGCTGACAGATTGTCAGCAGTCATTTGAAGAGGCGAAGCTGACGGCACTCGCCTTTGATTGAGCGCCATTCGTCCATGCTTGCCTTGGTCTCGGCTTGCAGTTGTTTCTTGTGCTTGGCGTAGGCGTCATCGCTTCTCTTGTAGAGTTCGTCAGCGTAGCGTAGGTCACGCTTGAGTTGTTGCCATTGGGCTTTGATATTCTTGGGCATGGTTATTCTCCTGTGTAGATAAAGAAAAGGCGGGTGATCTGCATACCTAAGATGAAGGCTGAACCTATGGGTATAAATACCCAAAGCAAGCCTGATGTTTCCCATAGGAAACCACCAAAGAAAATGATGGACTGAGTGAGAGCGACTGCGAGGAAGATCTCGCTAAGAATTACTTTAGCTGACATGGTTATTCTCCTGAATAGATTAGGTTGAGTTCGTCAATTTCCGCATCGGTGAGATCGTCATGGAGCGGTTCGATTACATCCCACAAGGGCTGTGGTTCAGCGCACAGCATGAGGATGAGTAGGATTGCAGGGTAGCTACTGTTCAACAGGTAAGCATGGTTCATTTAGATTCTCCTTAGTTAAGGTGCAACAGCGCACCCCAATGCTCTTGCGAGCATTAGGCTAGGTTGTCTTAATAGCGTTTGCCCTTTAGGGCTTCTTCGTACTTAGCGCAAGCAACCTCAAAAGAGAACCGCTCTTGTACTTGTTTCCAAGATGGGCGGTTTCTATTGAGTTGCCGTTCAATGACCTTGGCGTGGGCTTTGTCCACTCTGGGAAAGCCAAGCCAGTCATTAAGCGCATCGCTCTCAGATTGCTCTTGAGCGTATTGGGCTTGGTAGTGTGCGTATTCATTCATGGTTTATATCTCCTAGGTTTGACATGAAAAGAAACAACGTGCGAGATCACCCCGCACGCCTGACTGAAAAAACGCATCAGATAGATGACTTGAAACGGCGCTTCTCAGCACCAGTTAACTTGGCGTAAGCCTTGATGAGCTTAGCTACCTCGTCTGTCTTCTTGGCAACGGCTTGCTGACTGCTGACAGGTTTGTCAGCACTGGGAAAGCACAAGGCAAGCACCCGATACATCGCACGCTCAGCATCTGAGTTTCTTGGCAACACGTTGCCCTGACGTCCCTCTGTGATCTTTGCACCATACCTGATCGATGCGTAGCTCATTGCGTGTGGCTTAGCCTCAGCCTTGGTAGCGATACCAAGTGTGAGTAACCTATCCATGTAAGACAGAGAATCGTTTTCAGCATCAGCGAAGACTTGTTGAACAGGTGTGAAGTTAAATTTAGGCATTTGAATATCTCCAATAAAAAAACCTCGTTGACGTACGAGGCGTTGACGACCGATTGAGTTCCCCCAACCGATGCCTCTATTATAGCACAGCACGTTTAGCAATACCCTTGACAGCACCGAATTGCTGTGGGCGTTGACCCACCGTACCCCCACCACCGACTTTACGACCGCCACCCTCCGTTGACCATGAACACTGTTCCACAACCATTCTCAATAACTTTGTAATACTTTAGTTACCTTATGTCCCCTTCTGTCGGGTAGTTGGCAACGCTAGGCGCTTTTGACAAACACAATACCCCCACAAATTTTATAAAAATTCTAAAAAACCTTCTGTCAAACTTTAGACACAACCCCATAAAAAAAGCCCCACGCACAGGTGGGGCGAATGGTTTCTTTGCAAAACCAAGAGGAGAAGTAAGGCAACTGCTTGCACTAGACTTCAAATGTAGTGTACATTAACGCTATCGAGGTTGCAAGGGCCTACGCAAAAATGTTAGATCACTTGGTGCATTATGAACCCGAGGTCACCTCTCGGGATGGCTTCTTAAAATTGGACGACGCTTCGCCCAATGAAATCGTGTCGGCGCAATACGCCACAACAAAGTGGTTAGAAGAACTTGGCGTAGAGTCTGATGAAGATCTGGTCAAGGAAAAAGAAACCAATGCCGCCCGTAAAGCTTTTGGGTCGTTAACCATTACAACAGACACCCTAGAACAAAAAGCATCTCTTGCCGAACTTAAAACCCCAGAAGCTGTAAGGCACCTGACAGGAATGTTGAGCGCTTATGACTGGGCGTTTATTGATATGGCGCGGGAGCTTCGTGGGTACACAGTGGCCAAAATCGTTGAGGAGACTCAATCTCCCAACGCCAACATACGACTTAAAGCGCTGGGACTGCTGGGTAAGGTAACCGAAGTTGGGCTCTTCACTGAGAAGATTGAGGTCAAGAAAGCGGAAATGACTGACGATGAGTTGGACAACCGCATCAAAGACAAGCTCAATCGCTTGATGGATGTAGTGGACGTACTGGCCAACAAAGATGAAATAACAGACTTGGAACCGCATGGACTTGAGCAAGATCACGAGCCTGACGCCACTTGAGTCCAAGCTCATTACCCAAAACCTCCCACGCATGTCAAAGGAGGAGAAGCTGGAATTGCTCCAAGACATTGACGCCCAAGAGAAACGTGCCAGCCTCATTGCATCTCAGAACAGCATTCTAGGGTTTGCCAACGCCGTATACCCCGGCTTTAAAACGGGGCCACATCACAGGAAATTAGCCAAAATATTTGAAGATGTCATCAGCGGAACAAAAAAACGCGTAATCATAAATATTGCACCGCGTCATGGAAAATCTGAGTTTTCATCTTATTTGTTTCCTGCTTATTTTTTAGGCAAGTTTCCTGAGAAGAAGATCATCATGGGAACCCACACCGCTGGACTCTCAGAAGATTTTGGACGCAGAGTGCGTAATTTAATTGATTCGGAGGAATACCGTGATATTTTTCCTAACACACTCATTGCGGAGGATCAGAAGGCGGCTGGTAAATGGTCTACTGCGGCTGGTGGACAATACTACGCAGCCGGTGTTGGCGGCGCTTTGGCTGGCCGTGGCGCTGATTTGTTTGTTATTGACGACCCTCATTCTGAGCAAGATGTAAAAACCAACAGTCGTTTGGCTTTTGACTCGGCATGGTCATGGTTTCAAACGGGCCCGTTGCAGCGTTTGATGCCGGGTGGGGCAATTATTGTGATTATGACGCGCTGGTCGCTCCTAGATCTGACGGGCAAACTGCTTGATTACCAAACCAAAAACCCTGAAGCGGAAACTTGGGATATTGTAGAGTTGCCTGCAATACTGCCTTCGGGTAAATCCCTATGGCCAGAGCAGTGGCCGATTGAAGCCCTTGAGAAAACAAAAGCATCTTTGGATCCAAAGTACTGGAACGCCCAGTACATGCAGCAACCCACATCAGACAACAGCGCTATTATTTCCAGAAAGCATTGGCGCATCTGGACAGCAGACGAGCCACCCAAGTGTGAGTACGTCATACAGTCTTGGGATACGGCGTTTGAGACCAAGAACAACTCTGACTACAGTGCGTGCACAACGTGGGGAGTTTTTTACAACGAAGAAGAAAACGACAGCCCACAGGTCATACTCCTTGACGCGTTCAAGGATAGAATGGCATTTCCTGAATTGAAACAAGTGGCGTTGAAACATTACAAGGAGTGGGAACCCGATGCGTTCATTGTTGAAAAGAAGGCGGCAGGAGCGCCGCTTATCCAAGAGCTACGCAGTATGGGAATCCCTGTTCAAGAGTTCAGCCCTAGCCGAGGTAATGACAAGATGGTGCGCCTCAACGCCGTGGCAGATCTATTCAGCTCAGGAAAAATCTGGGCACCAGACACACGCTGGGCCAGAGAAGTGATAGAAGAAGTTGCGTCTTTCCCTGTAGGAGAGCACGACGACTATGTAGATACAACATCGCAAGCATTACTTCGCTATAGGCAAGGTGGCTTTATTTCGTTAGACTCAGACGAAAAGGACGAGCCGTCTATTTTCCGTAGTCGTCACGCTGCATACTATTAAGGACAATCATGGCTGATTATGATTCGTTGTTTAAGTTACCTACAGGAACAGATGATATAGCGTCCGTATTTAAAACGGGTCGTGGTTCTACTTACGCACACCACACAGATAGCACAACAACACGCAACAGAAGTGGTGCAAATCACAAAGATACTTCTACAGGCGTTCAACCGCGTTCTGTAAAAACGGTGTTCATGGATCCAAAAGATGTTAACAATATAGCTGGCTTATATCAAAATGCAGAAATGGGTACAAAATTTGTCCCCGTTTTAGAAAACGGAAAGCCCACAGGCAAGGTGGCTTTACAGTTAATGGAGGACTACGGCCCTAAAAAAGCCGGAACAACAATGGTGCAAGCGCCCTATGCAGTACAACCAAAAGTTGGTTTACATCCCGTAGAAATTTATGGAAGCGAAAGCCCCGTAGGTTCATCAGGTAAAAATATACATTGGGGTAATGCTATTACTGAAGTACATCCTAGACCAGAAAGACTAAAAGGTTTAGGTGGTAAAGCGGGCGTAGCAGCCGCTTTACTTGGCGGTGCGGGCGCAGCAAGCGCAGGAGAATACAGAAAAGCCGCTAGAGATATTGGTGAGAGTTTTTTACCTTTGGGTTTAACTCCGGGGACGTTGGGCGGCAATGAAATGGAATTGTTAGAAGCTACAAGAGGCAAAGGCCCTACAATAACATTGCCAGACAACTACCGTCAAGGCGGTCGCACTAAATTAATTTAAGGACAATCATGGCAACAAGTAATTTTGACAAATCCCTGTATCAAGCACCGCAAGGCATAGACGCTTTGGCTGAGGAAGAAGAACCTTTAGAGATTGAGATCGTTGATCCTGAAGAAGTCAGCATCAAAGCGGGGGACATGGAGATCAAGCTCAAACCCGGTGAAGACGATGAAGAAGGCTTTGGCGATAACTTGGCCGAGTACATGGACGAAGGCGCTTTGTCTTCTTTGGCAGGAGATTTGGACTCTGACATTGACCAAGACCGTGGTTCGCGTAAAGAGTGGGAGAAAGCCTACACAGAAGGACTAAAGCTTCTTGGGTTACAGATTGAGAACCGGACAGAACCTTGGGACGGCGCGTGTGGCGTGTTCCACCCTATGATTACTGAGGCCGTTGTGCGCTTCCAAGCCGAGACCATTACAGAAACATTCCCTGCACAGGGGCCAGTACGTACCAAACTATTGGGTAAAGAGACGCCAGAGTTAAAAGAAAAAGCCACCAATGTCGAGAACGACATGAATTATGAGCTGACGGAGACCATGAAAGAGTTCCGTCCCGAACATGAAAGGATGCTGTGGAGTCTCCCAGCCACGGGTTCTGCGTTTAAGAAAGTCTACTACGATCCCGGTCTTGGCCGTCAGGTCAGTGTGTTTGTGCCTGCGGAGGACATGCTGCTTCCATATGGCGCAACAGACATGGACACTTGTTACCGTGTAACGCATGTGATGAGGAAAACCAAGAACGAAATTCTTAAACTACAGCAAGCAGGGTTCTATCTTGACGTAGAGTTAGCAGAACCTACAAAAGAAAGAAACGACATCAAGCAAGCCAAGGACAAAGAGACAGGCTTTAGCGACTTAAACGATGACCGCTACACTTTGTATGAGTGCCACGTTGACTTGGACTTGGAAGGCTACAAAGACGAAGATGAAGATGGCGAAGAGACCGGCATTGGTTTACCATACGTCGTAACCCTAATCAAAGGAAGCAATGAAGTCTTATCTATTAGGCGGAACTGGGAAGAGGGAGATGAGCTCAAACTCAAACGACAACACTTTGTCCACTACCAATACATCCCCGGCTTTGGAGCCTATGGCTTTGGACTCTTTCACCTCATTGGAGGATTTGCCAAATCCGCTACAAGCATTATGCGTCAACTTGTTGATGCAGGCACCCTCTCCAATCTCCCCGGCGGTCTTAAGTCCCGAGGACTTCGCATCAAGGGTGATGACACGCCGATTGCCCCGGGTGAGTTCAGGGACGTAGACGTTGCATCTGGCAACATCAGAGACTCAATCTTACCGCTGCCTTACAAAGAACCTAGCAACGTACTGTTCAATTTGATGAACCAGATTGTTGAAGAAGGCAGAAGATTTGCGGCAACAGCAGACATGAACATCAGTGACATGTCTAGCCAAGCACCTGTAGGTACAACGCTTGCCCTCCTTGAGCGCCAGTTGAAAGTATTGACCGCAGTCCAAGCGCGTGTGCACTTTGCTTTAAAGCAAGAGTTAAAGCTCATCAAAAACCTCATACGGGATTACACGGATACTTCCTACACGTATGAGCCTGAGTATGGTTCAAAGAAAGCCAAGAAGGAAGATTACGACTTGGTGGACGTCATTCCCGTAAGTGACCCAAATGCCGCAACGATGAGTCAACGCGTGGTGCAGTATCAGGCCGTGATCCAGATGGCGCAGATGGCGCCTCAAATTTATGACTTGCCACAGTTGCACAGGTCAATGTTGGATGTGTTGGGCATTAAGAATGCTGAGAAGCTTGTGCCCCTGCCAGATGACCAGAAACCAACAGACCCCGTGTCTGAGAATATGCAGGCTCTTAAAGGTAAACCCCTAAAAGCGTTTATGTATCAGGATCACCAAGCGCATATCAGCGTACACATGTCCTTGATGCAGAACCCCGCCATCATGCAAGTGATTGGACAAAACCCAATGGCGCAACAAATGATGGCTGCTGTACAAGCGCATATGGCTGAACATGCTGGATATATGTACAGGCAAAAAGTGGAGCAACAGTTGGGTATGCCTATGCCTCCCGAAGACGAGAAGCTTTCACCACAGTTGGAGTTGGCTCTGTCTTCCATGATGGCGCAAGCGGCCAATCAAGTGTTGCAACAAGATCAGGCACAAGCGGCACAACAGCAAGCCCAGCAACAGATGCAGGATCCTTTGGTGCAGATGCAACAACAAGACTTGGCTATTCGTCAGAAAGAAGTTGAACTCAAAGGTATCAAGATTACTGGAGATTTGGCAAGAGACGCAGACAAGCAAAAGCTTGAAGAACAGAAAGTTCAAGGTCAGTTGGAGTTGGATGCCTTACGTGTTGGCGCGCAAATCAAAGAAAGCCAAGCCAAAGCTCAATCTGAACAAGAACGAATGGGCGTCCAAATGGGCGCTGACATTGCCAAGAATAAAGCACAGATGGAGTTACAAGCAAGAACCACTGCGCTTCAACATGCCGCAAACACGCGGCAACCAAAGGAGAAAGTACCTAAATGATCCAAGACTTCGCACGCGTATTGCGCGAACAAATACGCACCGACATGAACAACTATTGCGATGATATCGCTGGGGGTCAATGTCGCACTTTCGATGAATATCAAAAACTCTGTGGTGTTATTTCGGGTCTAGCCATTGCAGAGCGTTATTTAATTGACCTGCTTGAGAAAGTTGAAAAAGCCAATGAGTGATCTTATTCTTCCACCGGGCGTAAGCCTGCCTGAACAAATTTTTCCTATGGATATGCCTGATGAAGACATACCTATAGAAGATAGAGCAACGGCTTTGCCCGTTCCAACAGGGTACAAAATACTCTGCGTCGTGCCTGACATATCTAACAAATTAGATGGCACGGAGTTAGATTTAATGCGTCCTATGGACTACGCCAAACAAGAACAGATGGGTACAACCACGCTGTTTGTCATGGCGCTAGGAGAAGACGCCTATAAAGACACAGCTAAATTTCCTAGTGGGCCTTGGTGCAAACAAGGGGATTTCGTGGTGGTACGTACCTACACAGGTACGCGATTGAAGATATTTGGCAAGGAATTCAGAGTAATCAATGATGACCAAGTTGAATGTGTTGTGCAAGACCCTCGTGGGATTACCCGCGCTTAAAGGAAAATCATGGAAGATAAATTCAAGTTTCCCGATGAAATCGAAGACAAAAAGATTGACATCGAAATTGAAGGTGAAGACGTTGATATTGAAATTGTTGACGATACCCCTGAACGTGATCGTGGCCGCCAGCCCTTGAACAGGGAAGTTGAAGACCCAAGCGATGACGAACTTGACAGTTATTCAGACGGTGTTAAAAAACGTATCAAAGAGTTGACACACGCTAGACATGATGAACGCCGTAGAGCAGACTCGGTAGAACGTGAGCGACAAGAACTTGAGCGTCTTGCACAACAACTGATAGACGAGAATAAAAGTCTTAAAAAGAGCGTTAATGTAGGGCAAGAAGCATTTGTTAGTTCCGCTAAGGAAAAAGCAGAAGCAGACCTTACGTTGGCTCGCAAACAATACAAAGAAGCTCAAGAAGCATTTGACACAGACGCCATCATTGCAGCTCAAGAAGCCTTGACTGATGCTAAAATGCAACTAGAAACTGTAAAAAATTATCGTGTTCCCCCTTTACAAGAGGAAAGGAATGAGGTACAAACGCAGTATACCCAACCTCAAAAGGTTCAACCAGACGAAAAGTCACTGCGCTGGCAGGCAAAAAACCAGTGGTTTGGTGCATCGGGGTTTGAGGAAGTTACCAGTTACGCACTAGGACTGCATCAAAAACTAGTCAACGGAGGTGTAGACCCCCGCAATGATGAGTATTTCGAGCAAATTGATGCTCGCATAAAGTCGAAGTTCCCTGAAGTATTCGGTGGTTCTGAAGACAAAAAATCTGTTGAAGTCAATAGACGGCCCTCAACTGTTGTTGCGCCTGCTGGTCGTTCTACGTCCGCAGGAAAGGTCAAACTAACTACCACGCAAGTTGCGTTGGCAAAAAAGTTTGGATTAACCCCGCAGCAATACGCTGCACAAGTAGCTAAATTGGAGGCTCAAAATGGCTGATAACAGATCAAATCGTGACACAACTTCACGCGACAAAAACGCTCGGTATGTATATACACCATCGAGCACACTGCCCGATCCGACACCGGAACCCGGATATGTCTATCGCTGGATAGCGACGCATATTATGGGACAAGCCGATCCAACCAACGTGTCTCGTAAGATGCGCGATGGCTGGGTGCCAGTGAAGGCAGTAGACCATCCAGAGCTTATGCTTGAGGCGAATGAAAAGACAGGCAACGTCGAGATTGGTGGGTTGATGCTATGCAAACAACCTTCTGAACAAGCCAAAGCCCGTGACGAGTATTTCAACAAACAAGCGCAAAATCAGATGGACTCAGTTGACAATCACTTTATGCGAAACAATGATCCAAGGATGCCGCTGTTCTCTGACCGCAAGTCAACAGTCAGTCGCGGATCTGGGTTTGGTTCTGGTTCTAAATAACTTAAGGAGTCCTTAAATGGCTTATCCAAGCGTCTCAGCCCCCTACGGGCTAAAACCACTGAAAGAGTATGGTGGTTTAGCATATGTTGGTTCCACCAGTATGTACACTATTGCTACTGGTTACGGTACCAATTTGTACTATGGCGATATTGTTCAGTTGACCGCAAATGGTTCAATTGTTACATGTAGCTATTCTGCCGCATCAAGTCCCACTGCCGCAATTGCAGGTACGATAGGTGTTTTTCTTGGTTGCCAATATACAAACTCAATGGGTCAAATCATTCAGAGTCAATACTGGCCTGCAAGTACCGTATCAAACAATGCTGTTGCTTACGTAATTGATGATCCTCGCGTTGTGTTTAAAGCTGTTGTTGCTGGTCAAGCTACTTCTCTGGCTAATACACTCAACGTAACTGTCGGTTATGTGAACCCAGCTTTTGTTGGTAGTAATATGTACCCATTGACAGCCAACCTTGGTTCTACAACTACTGGTGATTCATACCTTGCCTTAACAGGTGGTGTTGTTTCTAACGGTACAGGTAACACGCGTGTTACAGCCGCAGCACCTTTCCGTGTTATTGGTGTTGTTTCTGAAAGCGCCGTTGTTGTTTCTGCTACTGCTTCTACTTCAGGTTCTTCAGCAACCTTGACTTTAGGTGCAGCAAACAGCGCAATTTTGGCTGGTATGCAAGTAATTGCTACAGGTACTGGATGTGCTCAAGGTAACTATATTACGGTCACTAACGTCAATTCAACAACATTGACTTTAAACTCCGCAGTTACTATTGCCTCACAATCAGTGAGTTTTGTTGGCTTCCCTGAAGTATTAGTGACATGGAACGGAAACTTCCATAGCATGAACAATACTACTGGTGTATAAGGAGTAATATAAAATGGCTATTTCCCGCGCACAACTATTAAAAGAGTTACTCCCAGGCTTGAACGCATTGTTCGGTTTAGAGTATGCACGTTACGGCGAAGAGCATAAAGAGTTTTACGAAACAGAGAAATCTGAGCGTAGCTTTGAAGAAGAGACCAAGCTTGCTGGTTTCTCCGCTGCTCCTGTTAAAAATGAAGGTTCTTCCATTGCTTATGACAATGCGCAAGAAGCTTTCACGGCTCGCTATAACCACGAGACTATTGCTTTAGGCTTCTCCATCACTGAAGAAGCTGTGGAAGATAACTTGTATGACTCATTGTCTGCACGTTATACCAAAGCGTTGGCCCGTGCTATGGCGTACACCAAGCAAGTTAAAGCTGCTTCCGTTGTCAATAACGGTTTCAGCGCGGCTTACCTTGGTGGCGACAATGTTTCTTTGTTCAATACTGCTCACCCATTGGTGAACGGTGGTACAAACTCCAACACTCCTACAACCCAAGTTGATTTGAACGAGACTTCCTTGGAAGCCGCCGTTATTCAGATCGCTGCTTGGACAGATGAGCGTGGACTTTTGATCGCCGCTAAACCACGTAAGCTGATTGTTCCCCCAGCTTTAATGTTCGTTGCAAAACGTCTGTTAGATACCGAACTCCGCGTCGGCACTACTGACAATGACATCAACGCATTGAAACAAATGGGCGCAATCCCTGAAGGTTACTGTGTTAATCACTTCTTGACCGATTCAAACGGTTGGTATTTGACGACTGACGTACCTAACGGCTTGAAGCACTTTGAGCGTATGGCTTTGGTTAACTCAATGGATGGAGACTTCGACACGGGCAACGTCCGTTACAAAGCTCGTGAGCGTTATTCATTCGGTTGGTCAGACCCATTGGGAATCTGGGGATCAGCAGGTTCTTGATAGAGTAGAAAAGGGGGCTTGTGCCCCCTTTTCTTTTGGTGTATATTAGAACTATTCCGGGCTTTCCGGCGTATCAAACTGTCCCGGCAGACGACATACCGACTGATACGCTTAACTTGTATGTAAGGAGATCCTCATGGGATTCGCAACTCACCTTGGCCCTTGGTTATTGGGCACTGTAAAAAACACAACTGGCACAACTGCTGGTACGATTCAAAATACTGGCGCAACACTGGTTTGTCAGACTGTCCAGTTAAACATGGTGGGCGCTACTTCTGCCACCGCCATTACTTGTTTTACATTACCCGCTGGCTCACATATTGTTGACGTAATTGTTGATACCTTGACTACTTTGTCAGGCACAGTTACAGCCGCAGTAATGACAATTGGGGACGGTACAACTGCTAACTTGTATTATCCTTCAACGACTATTTTGACTGCTGGTCGTCAAAGCCCAACGCTTACAACCACCCAAGTAACAGCTTATGCTGGCGCTTCTAGTACCGCAGCTCCCAATGGAATTGGTATTGGTAGTACTGACGTAATTGTGTCCGCAACCCCAACATTTACCACAGGCTCACCAAGCACTGCTGGTATTGTTCAGATTACGTTCCGTTACATGGTAGCCAATTCAAACGGTGCATTAACGCCTTCTGCCACACAGAACTAATTAGGAGCATCACATGACGATGCAAACAGACGTTAAAAGCGCACACCTTAGTGCGGCTGGTTCTTACTATACAGGGCGTACTCGTTTACGTGGTTTTGTTGTGGCTCCGAAAGCCAGTACAGCAGCCACGTTTGAAATTCGAGATGGTGGTGCTTCGGCTGAGGTTTTATACACAATGGACATAGCAAGCCTTGGCACACCAAATACGACTTCCGTGTTAATTCCCGGAGAAGGTATTTTGGCTTCCACTGGGTTGTATTTGACAACAAGTACGGGTACTGTGACTGGTATAACGGTGTTCTATGGCTAAGTCCCCAGCATGGCAACGCAAAGAAGGAAAGAATCCGAAAGGCGGTTTAAACGCCAAAGGTCGGGCATCCGCAAAGAAGGAGGGGATGAATTTAAAGCCTCCCCAACCAGAGGGCGGATCAAGGAAGAAGTCATTCTGTGCAAGAATGTCAGGCATGAAAGCGAAGTTGACTTCAGAGAAAACAGCGAAAGACCCAAACAGCCGGATTAACAAAAGCCTGCGGGCTTGGAATTGTTGATATGGCTACATTTGACCCAGAAGGCAGTGATTTTGATTATGAAACAGCAAAAGCCTACAACATGCAGCCCAAGAAAAAAAGTGAGCACTGGGGGTCTGTCGCTCCAACATCCGATGATGAACGAATTGCAAATGATTTGCCAGAAAACAGTTATGTTGTTTTAAAAGGCAAACAACATGAAACCTTTAATAAAGCCGAAGCAGCAGAAAAAAATAGAGGCTCTAAAATTGAAAAACGTGGAAGCAGATATTACTCTGTGCCTATGAGTAAAGGTGGAAAAATAACTGCATCTAGCCGCGCTGATGGGATAGCCCAGCGGGGCAAAACCAAAGGCAGGTACATATAATGGACAATCACGATGTAAAAGTAATGGCTGATGGAGCCGCAGTAGTCGTAGGATTAGGTGGTTTTATGGAGTGGTTCCCCCCTGTAGTGGGTCTTGTTGGTGGTGTACTGACCATTGTGTGGTTGTGCTTACGTATTTGGGAAACCGATACGGTTAAGGCTTGGAGAAAGTAATGCCAAGTACAAGTGGCAAACAGCATCGTTTTATGGAAGCAATTGCTCATAATCCAGCTTTTGCAAAGAAGGTAGGAGTTCCGCAATCCGTGGGACAAGATTTTAACAACGCCGATAAAGGCAAAAAATTCTCAAAAGGTGGTGATACTATGGCTTCTAAAATGAACCCCGGCTTCATGGCAATGATGGCTAAGAAAAAAGGTATGAGCAAAATGGCAAACGGTGGAATGACTTCCGCAAAAATGGGTTCTGTAAAAACTGCTTCTCCTAGCCGTGATGGTCTTGCTACCAAAGGCAAAACCAAAGGCACCATGATTAAAATGTCTGGCAGCACTCCTTTAGGCATGAAGCACGGCGGCAAAGCTGGTTAAACCATGATAGCCTCACGCGGTATGGGAGACATTCTCCCTTCCAAAATGCCCAAAGGCGCTAAGAAAGCTCGCCGGGATGACACTGACTTTACCCAGTATGCTAAAGGCGGAAAGACGGCGCAGTACATGCGGTTTTCTGAAACAGGAGAACCCGTGGGTATGACCCCAGTTGGGTGGAAACCTAAAAAAAGTAAAAAATAATGACCACTTCAAGCGTTTCTGCTTTCAATCTTGACCTTTCTGAGATGGTGGAAGAGGCGTTTGAGCGTGCGGGTTCTGAGATGCGTACGGGTTATGACCTTAGAACTGCCCGCAGGTCGATGAATTTAATGTTTGCTGACTGGGCAAACCGTGGTGTCAACATGTGGACGTTTGAGCAAGACATGATTACGCTTGTTCAAGGCCAGCCAACCTATGCTTTGCCTGACGATACGGTGGATTTGTTGGAACATGTCATCAGAACCAACGCAAACAACACCAGTAATCAGTCAGATTTGACCATTACGCGTATCAGCGTATCCACTTACGCCACAATCCCCAACAAATTAACGCAAGGACGCCCCATCCAGATATGGATTCAGCGTTTATCTGCACAAGAGTCCCTTTTGCCGGGCACTTTGCAAGCGGCAATCACCACAACAACCACTTCCATCCCAATTACCTCCTTGGTCAACGTGCCCAACGCAGGTTTTATCAAAATTGGTACTGAATTGATAGCATTTAACGAGTATCAAGCGGCCACATCTACTGCGCCAGCGTATCTTTTGAATTGTGTACGTGGTCAAAGCAATACAACAGCCGCCGCACACAGTGTTGGCGACTTGATCTACTACTCTCAGAAGCAAAGCGTGACCGTTTGGCCAACTCCTGATGGGTCACAGTCCTACCAGTTGGTTTATTGGCGTATGCGTCGTTTGCAAGACGCTGGCAACGGTGTAAACACGATGGATGTACCGTTCAGGTTCATTCCTTGCCTAGCCGCTGGCTTGGCTTACTACATTGCGCTTAAAGTACCAAATGGTTTGGAGCGTTTGACGGTTTTAAAGTCTCAATATGACGAGGCTTGGAACAATGCGGCCCAGGAGGATCAAGAGAAAGCGGCTGTCAGGTTTGTGCCTAGACAGATGTACATCGGTGGTGGCTCTTAATGGGCAATAAGTTTTCCTCCGGCAAGAATGCGATTGCGGAGTGTGATCGATGTGGCTTTCGCTATAAGTTAAAGGAACTTAAAAGAGAGATTATCAAGACAAAGGTTTACAATCTTTTGGTATGTCCTCAGTGTTGGGATCCAGATCAGCCGCAGTTGCAATTGGGTATGTATCCAGTTGATGACCCACAAGCGGTCAGGAACCCAAGGCCGGATTTAAGTTATGTGGCGTCTGGCTTGTTGGCAGATGGCTACCAGGGTGAAGGTAGTCGAGTATTTCAATGGGGGTGGAACCCTGTGGGTGGGGCAAGTAGTTTTGATACGGTGTTGACACCAAACTACTTGATGCCCGAGGTGCAAGTTGGTACAGTTACGATAGTTACAACGTAGGAGTTAATGATGGACAAAGAAGACACGAAACAAGACAAGGCTATGATTAAAAAAGCCTTTAAACAGCACGACTCGCAAGAGCATAAAGGCGGTAAGGGTACCAAACTCAAGCTTGCCGCTGGTGGTGTTACAAGTAAAGCGATGATGACAATGGGTCGCAACATGGCTCGTGCAGCCAATCAACGCAATACCGGAAGGGGTCGATAATGGCTAAGATCAACAATTTACCTGCGTCTGCTTATGCTGCCCCTCACACCATGAGCGGTAAAAAAGTGGGCATCAGTGAGACCACTGGCCCAAGCAACAAGAAATACATGAAAGACGCCAACGTGTCTGTTGCCAATACCCACAGCAATGAATATCCCGGTGTAAAAACATCAGGCATCAAAGTGCGTGGTACAGGTGCAGCAACTAAAGGTTTAATGGCTAGAGGGCCAATGGCTTAAAGACATGAACTATACGCAGTTAAAGACAGCAATTCAGGATTACACCCAAAACTATGAAACTACTTTCATAGCGGATTTGCCCGTCTTTATCACGCAAGCTGAACAGCGTATTTATAACTCTGTTCAATTTCCGTCTTTGCGTAAAAACATGACGGGAGTTTTAACTGCGGGCAATAAGTATTTAAGTTGTCCAAACGATTACTTGTCTACGTACTCTTTAGCTATTTATACAGCTCCTGCAAGCGCGCCTACGGCTACAGGAACGTCAGGTGCGTTTACCATAACGGTGTCAATCTCTACAGGTATCGTAGTAGGTCAATATGTAACAGGCACAGGGATTGGTACAGGCGCGTATGTGACGGCCATATCCACAAATACTATTTCTTTGTCAATAGCCAATAGTGCTACGGTATCTGGAGCAATCACCTTCCAGGGCGAGTATTTGTTTTTGTTGAACAAAGATGTTAACTTTATCAGGCAAGCGTACCCAACTCCTACATCTACGGGTATGCCCCAGTATTATGCTTTGTTTGGCCCCACTGTAACAAATAGTGTTATCACCAATGAGTTAAGTTTTATCCTTGGGCCAACACCAGATATTAATTACAATGCAGAGTTGCATTTTTACTATTATCCTGAGTCTATTACCGTTGCCACCAGTGGTCAGACTTGGCTTGGGGATAACTTTGATACTGTGCTACTGTATGCTTCCTTGGTCGAGGCTTATACCTTTATGAAGGGTGAAGCCGACATGATGCAGTTGTACAACACCAAATTCATGGAAGCCCTTGCATTGGCTAAACGTCTGGGTGATGGGTTGGAGCGTCAAGATGCGTACCGTACTCCTCAGTTTAGGCAAGGGGTTAACTGATGTCTTTATACCAAACGGCTACTACCAGCTTTAAGGTTCAGTTAGCTCAAGGTCTACATAACTTTGGGCCAACCAGCCCCAATACGTTCTACATTGCTTTGTTCACGGCGGCGTCTACCATTAACGCATCTACCCCTACGTACAGCACAGCCCTTGTTGGGGAGGTTGTAGGCACAGGTTACACGCAAGGCGGTCAACCATTAACGATTGTTACAACGCCCACATCAGGCGACACCAATGGAACAACCGCATACTGGTCGTTTACCAATGTGGTATGGACACCCGCTGCGTTTACAGCTCGTGGGGCTATGATTTACAATACAAGTCAAAGCAACGCATCTGTTTGTATTCTTGATTTTGGTGCGGATAAAACCTGCACCAATTCATTCACGATTCAATTTCCAACCGCTGTGGCCTCCAGCGCTATTTTAAGGATTGCATAATGGCAATAGTAACAACAACCAAAGGCGACATGGACGAGTCTCTTCTTGAAAAAAGAGAAGGTTCAGTCGATAATGACAACGAGTACACAACATGGGTTGAGTATTGGTTAGATGGGGAGTTGGTTCACAGATCAGCTCACGTAACTTTAAAAAAGATGCCAAATTTTGCATCTGCTGAAGCGGCTTCACTATAAGGATTTATCATGTCAAATACACAATCAATGGCAACTTCTTTTATGGGCCAGCTAATGAACGGCGGGCATCAGTTTGGATCAATTACATTGGTCAGTCGAGGTAGCTTAACTGCTCCTACAAAAGACACGTTTAAAGCGGCGTTGTATTTTGCGTCTGCTACGATTAACGCTTCTACTGCCGCTTATTCTGCTACAGGTGAAGTGACCAACACTTCAGGCACAGGATACACGGCAGGCGGCGTAACAATTACAAACGCATATGCGGTTACGGCAACCAATTCATCGATAACAGCAGGCGTGGCTTACTGGACTCCTTCCGCAGACTTTTCGTGGACAGCTTTGACGGTGACCACCGCTTTTGATTGTGTATTGGTGTACAACTCTACGCAAAATAATACAGCAGTCAGCGTTCACACGTTTGGCTCTCAGACTATTAGTGCTGGTACGTTTACATTGACAATGCCTGCCAATACAACATCAACTGCTTTGTTACGCTTGTCTACAACCTGATAGGTGACCTATGGCTGGATGGGGCAGTAATGCTTGGGGCGATGGCCCGTGGGGAATAGGTTTAACCCCGCTAACAGGTGATGTTGCTTCGGGGGGTGTAGGCTCGACTGGCGTTAATTTAACAATTGCTTTAACAGGTGTTGGGGCAACGGGCAATCTTGGTACTGTAGTTGCAAGTAATACAGACTCTGAAACAGGAGATTTTGCAACAGGTAATGTAGGCACGGTTGGGGCAAATCTAACGATAGCTTTGACAGGTGTTGGGGCAAGCGGGGCGGTAGGATCAACCACAGTTAACATCTCAGTAGTCCTATCTGGTGTAGGTGCTACAGGTACAACGGGATCAGTTGCTGTAAGTAATACAAGGGCTTTAACAGGAGTTTTAGCTAGTGGGTTGGTAGGTTCTGTTACTCCAAGTAAGTCGTTTGATATAACTGGGGTGGCTTCTTCTGGTGTTGTTGGGACTGTAACTCCCACAAATTCAGATGCAGAGACAGGCGACTTTGCCACAGGAAACGTAGGTACAGTTGCTCCCAGTTTAACAATTACGTTAACAGGTGTAGGCGGAACAGGGAATGTAGGCACGGTTGTAGCTACGAATGCAATTGATCTAACAGGGGTCAGTGCTACAGGTACAGTCGGGGTTTTGTCTGTTCCTCTGGGCGGCGCTACAGCAACAGGTGCGGTTGGAACAACAGCAGTAAACATCACAATTGCATTGACAGGAGTGGGTTCTAGCGGTGCGGTTGGTACAGTAACAATGACAGGCAGGGGCGCTACTTTAACGGGGGTTGCCGCAGTAGCGCAGGTAGGAACAATGGGAGTTATTTTCTGGAGTTTAATTGATGACAGCCAGACTGCTTCGTGGCAGAATATAGGGAATACACAGACCCCGGGCTGGACAGATGTTAATGATGCTGAAACACCAAATTGGGTTTTGATACCGACATAATGAGGAAAACATGGCAATCACACCAACAACACTATTAAGCTTACCGCTTATTACCACAGGTACAGAGTCTGGTAACTGGGGTGACGATGTAAACAATGGCTTAACGCAGTACTTGGATATTTCTATTGCGGGTACATTGGCTTTGACATCAGCTTCGTTTACAGCCAACGCATTGACCCTATCTAATACGGCTGGTACATATTTAGTTACAAACATTGGCGCATCGACAGCGCAGTATTACATATTAAGTATCAGTTCTTTGGCGGCAAGTGTGACGATCACAGCTCCAAGTTCCAGCCGTTCTTATATTGTTAACAACCTAGACACCACATACAACGTCACGATCAAGGCGACTGGTCAAACGGGCGTAATCATTTATCCCGGCGAGAAAGCCATTGTTGCATTCAGTTCTACGGATTACGTCAAGGTTTCCTCTTATGTGGGTGTGGCGGCACTTCAGTTGCCCAAGGGTACAACAGGTCAACAGCCTACAGGCGTATCGGGTATGTTGCGGTTCAATACCACAACGACTCAGTTTGAGGGCTATAACGGAACGGCATGGGCTTCTGTTGGCGGAGCAGCCATCACCAACGAAACAGCTTTAGCCACCAACCAATATCCTTTGTTTGCCGCCGCAACAAGCGGAACGGCTCTAACTGTTTACACATCCAACGCAAAACTTCTGTATAAACCAAGCACAGGTGACTTTCAATCAGAACAGTTGGTTGCAGGGAATGGCTTATTTATAAACAATCAAACCATCAACACAAGTTATTCAGTACCTGCAACGCAGAGTGCAATGTCAACAGGGCCAATCACGCTTGCGAGTTCTGTGTCGGTTACATTGGCATCTGGTGCTCGTTGGGTAATTCTTTAAGGAACAAACATGGGAAATTTAGTCTTAGCGGGTTCTTCGAGTGGAAGTACCACAATCACTCCATCGGCAACAGGGACGTACACAATTACTCTGCCTGCTGAAACTGGAACAATACAAACATCAGGAGCAGGGTTCACAACGAATGGCGTAGCATACGCTACAAGTACAAGTGCTTTGACTACTGGGACTGCGCTTACTTTTACAGGAACAAATCTAGGTATAGGTACAACTTCGCCTTTGGCTAAATTTGATGTTTTATCTACATATGCGTCTGACACAACTTCCCAAGCAAAGATTAGAGACAATACTGGCTACTCTTTAAACTTTACTGGTACTGCAAGTGGATTTAAAGGATTGCAAGTACAAGATTCTGCTGGAGGGGCTACTTACACAAGTTTGTTGCTCAACCCCATTAGTGGCAATGTAGGTATAGGTACAAGTAGTCCTGCTTATGGGCTAGATGTACAAGGTACTTCAAACACTAGTATAAGAGTATATAGTCCATCTTATCCTTCATTAAGAGTGCATAACAGTTCAACGGGGACTGGTAATTCTGATGGTTTGTTAATTGAAATGGGTGGTACTGATGCACTTATTAACAATTACGAATCAGCAAATTTAAAATTTGCTACAAACAATACAGAAGCCATGCGTATAGACTCTAGTCAAAACCTTCAAGTAGGTGGGCAATATGCAGTTCCTCCAACAACAAGTTACGGAAGAATAACGGCATCAGGCATTTTTCAAAGTGGTAGAACTGGAACAGGCAGTCAGCCAATGATGGAGTTTTTCAATGGTAATAGCGGCGTAGGTGCTATTTATACAAGTGGCTCAAGCACTTCTTACAACACATCATCTGACTATCGTTTAAAACAAAACATTGCACCAATGACAGGCGCATTAGCTAAAGTTGCTTTACTAAAGCCCGTTACTTACAAATGGAATGTTGACGGTTCAGATGGTCAAGGTTTCATCGCCCATGAATTACAAGAAATAGTACCTGAGTGCGTTCATGGTTCTAAAGATGGAACCCGTGAAGAAGAGTACGAAGTCACTCCCGCAGTTAAAGACGAAGAGGGCAACATCACAACCCCTGCCGTCATGGGTACACGCACCGTGCCAGTTTATCAAGGCGTAGACACATCATTCTTGGTGGCTACTCTTACATCAGCAATCCAAGAACTCTCTGCTTTAGTCACAGCACAATCAGCAACAATTACATCACTAACAGAGCGTATAACTGCTCTTGAAGGGAAATAAACATGACTGCAACGGTAAACGCATCAACATCAGCAGGGGTCATTGTTACTTCTGATACTTCAGGGGCTTTGGCACTCCAGACAGCAGGGACAACTGCGTTGACGATTAGTTCAGGACAGATTGCTACGTTTGCTAATGCTCCTGTGATGAGTGGATCAAGCATAACAGGTCAATTAACTGCTACTAATATGCCTAGTGGTGCTGTGGTTCAAGTTGTGTTGGGTACAAGTTCGACACCCACAACCACAACTTCAACAACTTATGCCACAACAAATTTAAGTGCTTCAATCACACCACAATTTAGTACAAGTAAAATTCTTGTTTTAGTAAGTCAACAAATTCTTTTGGATTCCGCAATAAGTGCTTATGGTTATCAAACTAACGTGGGTGTTCAATTGTATAGAGGTGCAACTCAATTAGTCACAAATGGTGGGGATAGTTCAGGTTCTTATAGTTTGAGAATTGCTCAAACAAGTACAGCAGTAAATCAACAATTATATATGATTAGCGACTACTCATTTAATTATTTAGATTCGCCTTCTACAACATCTTCCACTACTTATTCAACACAATTTAGAGTAGGTTTATCTGGAATGAGTGTAACTGCACAACCTTCAGGTAGTACTAATGCAAGTACGATAATTTTAATGGAGATTAGACAATGAGTATTAATATTCATAAAGCTGTGCTTTCTTTATATACAAACGCTGTACACATTTCAGGTAATAATGTTGATTCTTTGGTTGTATTAGACGAAAACAACAATCAAATAACAATATCATCAGAGCAAGTGACAGCGCAAGTTACCATATTAGAAACCCAATACGCTGAACAACAACAAGCACAAGCAACTGCTAAAGCATCTGCAATAGCAAAGTTAACTGCGCTTGGATTATCTGCTGAAGAAATATCAGCAATAGGAGCATAAGATGACCACAGTTATTTCGGGTTCAAGTCCTAGCATCACCTTTTCAGATGCGACTACGCAGACAACTGCGTTTACATCAACGCCTTCTGTAACATCTATTACAACATCTGCTGACTCAACTATTCATGGATTGACTATTGGTCAAGGTGCTGGTTCTGTCGCTACCAATACTGTTTTAGGCAATTTAGCACAAGTTGCCACAAATACTGGTGGCTTAACTGTTGCTATTGGATATAGTGCTGGCAATGCAATTACATCAGGTGATAGCAATAATTTTATTGGTGCTTATGCTGGTCGAGTTACAACTACTGGTGCGGGAAATGTTGGAGTAGGAACATCTGTTTTATATGACAATGTATCAGGCAATTACAACATAGCCGTTGGACAACAAGCATTACGCTACAACACAGCATCAAACAACACAGCAGTAGGTTATCAAGCGGGGTATACAAATACCACGGGAGTGCAATCAAATTACGTAGGTAGACAAGCTGGATATACAAGCAACGCAAGTTATTGCACCATGATGGGTGACCAAGCTGGTTATGCTTCAACAGGCGCAAAAAATACTTTTATTGGGTATTATGCTGGTGGGGTTATGACTACTGGCGCAAATAACACCATTCTTGGTGGCTACAACGGCAACCAAGGTAGTTTAGACATTCGCACAGCAAGCAACTACATCGTGCTGTCTGATGGGGATGGGAATCCTAGGTTAGTTATTACTACTGGTGGTGACTTAAGAGTTCCACAGGTTTATAACACTACAAGCGGTAGTGGAGCAAATGTATATATTGATTCAGGTGGTAATTTTTATCGTTCAACATCTTCACTAAAGTACAAAAAAAATATTGAAGAAGCAACACATGGTCTTGCGGAAGTATTGCAACTGCGCCCAGTTACTTATAAAGGCAAAAGCGAAAACGATGGCGAAACAATTTTTGGCGGTTTAATTGCCGAAGAAGTCCATGCTGTTGGTTTGACGGAATTTGTGCAATACGCAGAAGATGGTTTGCCTGATGCTTTGGCTTATGGCAACATGGTTTCTCTTTGCATTAAAGCAATTCAAGAACTCAGCGCAAAAGTAACAGCATTGGAGAACAAATAAATGGACAAAATCACACTACCTGTCAACCTCATCAACGCCATCATGGGCTACTTAGGTAAGCAACCCTATGACCAAGTGTTCCAATTGATTGCTGAAGTGCAGAAAGAGGCACAGGCACAGACTCCTCCACCACAAGATAAGCCAAATGACTGACACAGAGAAAGATCTAGCTGTTCACGTTGCTGTTTGCGAAGAGCGATATACCCATATAGCTGAGTCCCTTAAAAATGGAGAAAAGCGCATGGCTAAGATTGAGTATCTCCTTTATGGTGTGATGATTCTTGTGCTTCTTGGCCCTAATGTAGCAGGGCAGTTCTTTAGCAAACTTCTTGGGTTGTAAGAAATTGATCCTTTTACACTTGTTGCCCTTGCATCCTCTGCGTTTAAACTCGTCAAAGAATCATGCGAGATGTACAAGGAGGGGAGGCAGTATGTCCTCGATGCCAAGGCTGAAGTTGAAGGTGTAGTCAAAGATTTAAAGGGTATCCAAGAGGATGCCAAGGGAGTGTGGGGGTTCTTAACGGGTCTTTTTGGGGATAAGAAAGAACCAATTCAACAAAAATCTGTTGAAAAGCCAGTTAAAAAGGCAAAGAAACCTGAGTTTGATGAGAATCAAATCTATGCCCAAGTTGCTGATGCTCTAACCAAGTTCTTTCATGCCTACAATGGTTTGAAACACTACAAAGAAGAGCAAGAGACAACAGCATCTAAGTTAGGGGATGAAGAAGGACAAGACATTGCCATTAAGTTAGTTATTGCTGATCTACAGATGGAGAAGTTAAACGATGAGTTGCGTGAGTACATGGTGTACCACGTTCCCAGTGAATTTAAGGATCTTTATAGCAGAGTCAACAAGATGATCGGACACATTGCCAACCAACAACAACTGGCGAGAAAAGAGGAGTTGGACAGAAAGAAGGCAATTGAATGGCAACGAAGACAGGCTATAAGCAAAATTCAACACAGGGTTCTAGTAGGGGGAATAACTATCCTAATGATCCTGTGGGCGTGGATGATGATTCTAACGATGACTCTTTCTACGTCATCGTAATTGTGATATTGCTTTGTCTGGTCTTGTTCTTTATGCCAGTCCTCATGTGGATGTACATGGATGTACGACAGACCGAAATCAAGGTGCAGAAATTGATTAAGAAGTTGGAGAGCAAATAATGGATTGGTTAAAAAGCATAGCACCTACAATAGCCACAGCGATGGGCGGCCCACTTGCAGGCATGGCGGTTGAGGCTATATCTAAAGCCATAGGTGTTGACCCTAGTAAGGTTCAAGAAACCATCAATTCAGGCAAGATGACTGCCGACCAAATAGCCTCCCTTCAAACCGCAGAGTTAGCATTGAAAGCCAGAGCGCAAGAGATGGGTCTTGACTTTGAAAAGTTGGCAGTAGCAGACCGTGCAAGCGCCCGTCAGATGCAGATGACCACAGGCAGTTTTATACCCCCTGCGTTGTCCGTTATGATTGTATTGGCTTGGGCGGCAGTGCAGTTCTTCCTCTTGACCCATGTAATTGAGCCGACTATGCGTGAGTTGGTTGCTCGTGTACTGGGTACTTTAGATGGTGCATTGATGCTTGTCCTATCGTTCTACTTTGGTTCATCTTCAGGCTCACAAGCCAAAGATACGTTGCTCCATCAATCGAGTCCAACAAAATGACGCAACTTACACCCCATTTTTCTTTAGCAGAGTTAACTATCACTGACCACAGGGAGTTTGACAATGAACCTAATGAATCTGAAACCAAGAATCTTCAACGGCTTGCAGAGTTTCTGGAACAAGTTAAAAGCCTACTCGGAGGCAAGCCAATCATGGTTAACTCAGCGTTTCGTAGCAAGCAAGTCAATGACGCTGTTAAAAGCAAAGATTCCAGCGCACATCGTTTTGGCAATGCTGCTGATCTCCGTGTGCCTAGTCTTACTCCTGATGAGGTCGTTAAACTGGTTATAGCCTCTGATTTACAGTATGACCAAGTGATAAGAGAGTTTGACCGCTGGACACACATTGCCATACCCAAAGAGGGAGAAACTCCTAGACGGCAAGCACTTATCATTGATAAAATGGGTACAAGAATCTACTCGTAGGATCATCATGCCATTACAGAAAGTCGTTTTTAAGCCTGGGGTCAATAGGGAGAACACTCGATACACAAACGAGGGTGGCTGGTATGAATCCGACAAAGTACGCTTTCGTCAAGGCACGCCTGAAAAGATTGGCGGGTGGACGCAATACACAGCAAATAAATTCTTAGGCGTTTGCCGCACTCTTTGGAACTGGTTTACTTTGGCAAACATCTACACACTGGCTGTAGGTACAAACTTAAAGTTTTATGTTCTTCAGGGCGGTGCGTTCTATGACATTACGCCTATTAGAGTCACTGCAACGCTAGCCAGCCCATTTACTGCGGTTACCATATCGCCTTTTAGCTCAACCATCAGTGTTAACACAGTATCTGCACACGGAGCTATTACGGGAGACTTTGTAACTTTTAGTGGATCTACAAGTCTAGGCGGCAATATCACTGCCGCAGTATTAAATTTAACAACAGGGTATCAAATTACCGTTACAAGTACAACCACTTATACATTTACCGCCAAGGACACTGCTGGTAATACTGTTACATCCAATGCTAGCGATACAGGAAATGGCGGTACAGTAACCGCAGCCTATCAACTCAATACTGGCCCAGCTTTTCAAAATGCACTTGTAGGTTGGGGTGCTGGACTCTGGGGCTACGGTACATGGGGCAACGGTCAATCCATTGTTTCAGCTCTTCAGTTGTGGAACGCACAAAACTTTGGCGAGAATTTGATTTTTGGCCCTCGTGGAGGTGGTATTTACTATTGGAAAGCCACCAGTGGGGGGAGCACAAGAGGTGTTTTATTGTCTAGTTTAGGTGGTGCTGTCACGTTTACCAACGCATCTCCAACCGTAGTTACATTTACTATTCCTTTGACTGAAGGTACAGCCGTTCAGTTTGCCACCACAAGCTCAATGCCTACTGGCGTATCTGCGGCTACTACATACTATCTGTACAACGTGCAAGGCTTAACGGCTAATATCTTGAATAGCGCAGGTGCAATAGTCAACACAACATCTACGGGTTCAGGATGCTCTATATCGTTGTTGGTTGATGTGCCTTTGTTTCAAAATTACATGCTTGTATCTGATGCTTCTAGGTTTGTAATTGCTTTTGGTACAAACGATTACGGCGGTTCAACAATAGATCCTATGTTAATTCGTTGGTCAGATCAGGAAAACCCTTATGAGTGGACACCCGATGCCACAAACCAAGCGGGCAGTATCCGGTTGTCCCACGGCTCGCAAATTATTTCTGCCGTCCAAACTCGTCAAGAGATTGTGGTGTTTACGGATCAATCGGTCTATTCCTTGCAATACGTAGGCTCTCCTTACTACTGGAAGACTCAACTCCTTGGAGACAACATCTCTATCATGGGGCCAAATGCAGCAACCATTGCGTCTGGTATTGTGTACTGGATGGGTATTGATAAGTTCTATTCTTACGATGGTCGTGTACAAACGCTTAACTGTGATTTGCGTAGATTTGTGTTCCAAGACTTAAACCAAAACCAAAGCCAACAAGTTTTTGGCAGTACCGTAGAAGCCTACAATGAGGTATGGTGGTTCTATTGTTCTAAATACTTAGCTGATGGTATAACAGTAAATACGGCCATTGACCGTTATGTAGTCTATAACTACCTTGAAAAGCTTTGGTACTACGGCAAAATGGCTAGAACAGCATGGTTGGATACGGGACTACAAGCTGCACCTTTGGCGGCTACATATACCAATTACATTCTTAATCAAGAAAGTGGTGTTGACGATGTTGAAACAGGCACTGCGGCAGCTATTGACGCTTATATTTCTTCTTCAGAGTTTGATATTGGGGATGGGCATAATTTTGCTTTCGTGTGGAGAGTACTTCCTGACTTAACTTTCTCGGGTTCCACAAGCGGCACAAGCCCAGAAGCCACAATGACGCTTTACCCCATGTACAACTCAGGTTCAGGCACAAACAACCCCGTAGCAAACACTGCTTACAGCGTTAGTCTAAGTGCAAACCCTGAGACATTTACAGGCGAAGTCTACACACGGGTACGTGGACGGCAGTTGATTATCAAGATGGCGTCTAACAAAGTAGGTACAACTTGGCAGTTGGGCGCCCCTAGGCTAGATATTCGTCCTGACGGCAGACGCTAATGGCAGCACAACCGATCATCAACCCCCCAGTACCGAACTTGCCTTTAGGTACAGAGGCGTACGAGCGTCGCTATCAAGATCAGTTTGCCAACGTGTTGCGTTTGTACTTCAACCAGCTCAACAATGCCTTAAACGTAATTGTCAATAGCTACACAGTTGGCACTACGGTGTATACAGTAGCTACATTACCTAATGCGGTTACATCAGGTGCGGGCACAAGAACTTTTGTATCGGATTCTTCGGTGACTACTTTTAATACAACGGTAGCTAGCGGTGGGGCAAACACAGTGCCTGTATTCTCCAATGGAACCAACTGGAAAGTAGGCTAATATGATAAACTCTAACTTATTTACGGGGAAAATATGAGTCTCCAACACGTAGCCAATCACTTAGCGCAACAAGGTCGTGGCAACGACAAAATGCTTGTGCACATGACGCCCAGCGAAGTTGCTGGATTGCGTAGCCTTGCTCACGCCAAAGGTGGGGATTTAACAATCAACCCACATACGGGTTTACCCGAAGCTGGCTTTTTAGACGACGTACTTAAAGCCGCCGCACCTATGGCATTGGGTGCTTTGCTTGGCCCCGCTGGATTTGGTTTATCGTCAATGATGGCAGGTGTTGCTACTGGCGGCATTATGACTCTGGCAACGGGTAGTTTGTCTCGTGGACTTATGGCTGGATTGGGTGCTTACGGCGGGGCAGACATAGCTGGAAATTTAGCCGCTGCGGGAACACAAGCCGCTGCACCCGGAGCACTTGCTAGTGCAGAACAAGGACTTGCGGCTGGTTTAGGCACAGATGTTGGATCAGAAGCATACAAAGCGCATCTTCTAAACAATCCCGGAGCTTTAGGTGAAAGCGTAACAGCACAACTTAACGCTATGCCTCAGATGGACAAGCTTGCTGGCGGATATAACGCCGTAACTGCAACTCCCGGCGATTTAGGAACTTTTGCTAAAAATAACGCTGCGTCCGGTTTAATGGCAGTATCTCCAATGTTAGCTGACCAAGGCGTAAAAACCACTACACCAGCCCCAGTAAACCCTGCATACATTCGCCAAAAGATTTACGATCCTGTAACGCATCACATGATTGATTTGCCTGCGGTCAAGGCTAGCGAATGGGGTAGCCGTAACTTCTCAGACATCTATCAACAACCCGCTACCGCTGCAACAGGCGGTATCGTGGCACTAGCTCAAGGCGGGCGGATTGAAAATGGTGTGCGTCGCTTTGATGTGGCAGGCGCTATTGAAGCCGGACGATCTGGATTTGCTCCCGGTACAAGTGCTCAAGATGTTGTAAACAGTTATGGAATTCAAAACTCAACGCAAGCACAACAAGTTGCACAAGCTCTTGGTTATACAGGAGATATTGGCGCTTTAACTTATGGCAATACTGCTGCGGCTTCTGCAACGTCTCCTACTGCCGCCACTCAATTTGTTAATTTTGTAAACACACAACCTAATGCAAGCGACGAAGTTTACTATAGACAAATGCAAAATTTAGGGCTTACGCCCACATCATCACCAAATTTGGCTAGTCAAATCGGTTTAAGTCAAGCGGATTTTTTAGACCGATTTAATTTAGCACAAGACTATAGCAAAGAAAAAACTTTGTTAGGTGCATACCAAGGCCCCGCCACACCATTGGCAAATTTAGGAAGTGCTTACGATCAACAATATGCGTCTTACATGGATGTGCATAAAGATCCTGTAACAGGTAAAATTGATCCTATTACCGTCAAAGAAATATCACGCACCACAGGAATTCCTGAAGCGCAAGTACAAGCACGGTACGATGCGGCAGAAGCTAAACTGCATCCTCTCGGTGCTTCCCCTCCTCCCTCTACCGGTGTTCCTCCCGTTGCTCCTCTTATCGGTGCGGCTCCTACCGGAACTGGTGGCGGTGGCCCCGGCATTATTGCGTTGCCTAAAACAGTTACGCAATTACCAACAAACCCACAAACCAACGCACCTGTTGGCACAAGCAATCCATACGGTAATAAAAATAATCCCGGTGATCTAACACTCAATGCGGATAAAACAGTATCTGTAACACCAAACCTACCCGCTCGCCCTTATGCTGGATTCTCGGGCCTAGGTGAAGTTACAGATGCTTGGACAGCAGGTGGCGGTAGCCCCGGTTATTTTCCTAAAGCGCCTAAGACACCGGAGGAAGCAAACAAACAGTTCAATACGATGACTGGGGACTCTTTTGCTGCATATAATTTTTTAACAGGTCAAGGCACAGCACCTCTTAAAACATCGGCGTCAAAAGTATCTAAGTCATATATGGAAGCGGTCTTAGGTCTTAAACCAGATGAAAAAATTTACGCATCTGACGTAAAAGAAATTTTTGATCCAGTAACACATAAAAGAATCCCCAATCCAAACTATGACCCTAGCGTGGCTGCAAACGCAGCGTCTAAAACTGCATCTGGTGCTGCGCCTTCTTTAAGCACTAAAACAATTTCAGTTCCCGGTGCAAATGGGACACCTCCTAAAACTGCAACACAGTTAAAAGACTACCCCGGATTTTATTTTGGGGTTGATGGTCGTTACTATGACGCTAACGGTAAGCTTGTTGCAAATACAGCCAGTGAGTTTGAAGCCGTGCATGGTGCTAACGGCGGTTTAATAGGCATGGCTCGTGGCGGTACTGCGCGTCATCCATTCTTTTCAAAAACAACAGGCAAATTTAACTTTAATCCCCCACAAGTTTACGCAGATGGCGGCATGGCAATGGGCGGTTTGGGTTCTTTAGGCGGCTACTCTGATGGCGGTCGCTTGCTCCGTGGCCCGGGGGATGGTGTCTCTGATTCTATTCCTGCTTCTATTGGTAATCGTCAGCCTGCACGCCTTGCTGATGGTGAGTTTGTGGTGCCTGCGCGCATTGTGTCTGAAATAGGAAATGGTTCTACTGAAGCAGGTGCTCGTAAGCTTTACGCAATGATGGATCGTGTACAGAACGCACGCGCAAAAACAACTGGCAAAAAGCAAGTGGCAACCAATACCAATGCCGCTAAATACTTACCCGTATAAGGAAGAATCATGGCATCAGATCCACAATTTGTACAACAAACAACAAATTACACAACCATCCCCGACTACGCTAAAGCGGATGTAGAAAACATGATCGGGAATGCCCGAGCTATTACAGATCCTAATGTTGATTATCAACAGTATATGGGAGACCGGGTAGCGCAGTTCACGCCCCTACAGCAACAAGCGTTTGGCAATGCGGCTACTATGCAAACTGCACCGCAGTTGCAAGATGCAACAGCTCTTGCGGGTATGGCAGGTCTTGGGGCTCTTAATCAACAATACACGTTTAGCCCATCTAATTTCAACACCGCGTTTAGCAACGCCAATATTAAAGACGCAAAGGGTAATATAACTGGCAACAGCATGATGAATCCTTTTACAGGCGTCATGGATGCGGCAGCTTATAGAAATGCGGGTATCCAAAATGCACAAAATAATGCACAAGCCACATTAGGCGGTGCGTTTGGTGGTGGGCGTCAAGCCATTATGGGCGCGCAAAACAACGCTGACCTTCAACGCAATTTAGCCAAAAATCAATTTGATGCGTACAACCAAGCGCAAACTCAATACAACACCCAGAACCAACTCAATGCTCAACAGCAACAGTTTGGTGCAGGTCTTGGGCTTCAAGGTCTTCAAGCAGCCAATACTGCCGCTTCAAACTTAGCTGGCATTGGCAATCAGCAGTACCAACAAAACATGGGCATCAACGCGCAACAAGCGCAGTATGGTGGCGTACAGCAACAGCAAGTTCAAAACCAGTTGAACAATCAGTATCAAGACTTCTTGAACTACCAGAACAACCCATACAAGCAAATCAGTTTTATGTCCGATATCTTGCGCGGTCTTCCAATGGCCCAGAGTACAGGCAGTGTGTATCAAGCGCCCCCTTCTATGCTAGGGCAAGTTGCTGGTGCGGGTATTGCTGCCAAAGGCCTTGGTTTATTTGCTGAAGGCGGTGCAGTCAAACGTCCTGCTGGTTTAGCAGAGTTAGCAATCTATAACATGGGTTAATAAAATGGCACTACCCAACTCACAAAAACTTACATCTGGAATTGCAATGATGCCTGATATGGCATTGAAGCAGATGGCGATGATGCACAAAAATGATCCTTATGTGCTTCCGTTTATTATTTCGGAAGACTCACGCCGTAAAGAAATGCGCCGTGCTGCACAAGCGAGAATGGCTGGAGCTATGCCTCCTAAAGTCAATGAAGCGGCTGTAGCTGACGTAGGGTCTATGCCTAATGTGGATATGATGGGCAACGCCACAGGCTATGCACACGGCGGTACTGTATTACCTGAGAACCAAGGCATTGGAGCACTAAACGCTCCCAACTTACAGCACATGGCTGATGGTGGTATCGCGGGTTATGCCGATGGCGGCCCCCAACAACCGGGCATGTTTAACTATGCTCAGATGGCTCCCGCAGTTGACTTGCATCCCGACAGTGGTGTGACCCCAAGAAGTATGGCTGCTGGCGGTGTTGCACATTTTGCGGATCAAGGGGCTGTTAAAGCTAAACCTGACTATCGTCAAATGATGATTGATTCTGCTATAGCCAATGGGGTAGATCCAAAAGTAATGCAAATGATTGCAGGCGTAGAAGGAACAGGTAAAAATCCAAAATCTTCGGCTACCAACTTTTTTCAATTTATTGATAAAACATACAAAGATTTAGGCGGTGATCCAGCGTTGCGCAATGATCCCGGCGAAGCAATTAGATTGGGTGGTTTATATCTTGGCAAAAATCAAAAGGCTTTGGAAAAATCTTTGGGCAGGGCTCCTGAACCGCACGAATTGTACGGAACTCATTTTTTAGGGGAACCTGTTGGCAAAGCTCTATTAACCGCCAATCCAAAACAAACAGTTGCTGAGTTTTTAAAAAATACAACTCCTAAAAGAGCAGACGAAATTATTAAAGCTAATCCTGAAGTGCTAGGCAGTAAAGGAGAAAAAACTGTTGGAGATCTTCGTAACTGGACAAAATTAAAAATGGCAGGGCTTGGTTTGCCGTCAGCCAATGCAGGGGAATTACCAAATAAAGATGCGGGACTTGCTTCTTTGCAAAACAAAGAAAAAATGCCAAGTTTAGAAGGCACAACTGGTACAGGTTTAGGTCAATCACTAATACCTTCTGCTTTGATACCTACTGCTCGTGAAGCTTTTTCAGCCAGTAGAGTACCCGGTTTGATTCGTGGTGCTGGCGTTGCAACGGCTATCCCTGTTATTGGTGGTATGTTGACTGATAAAGCAATGCAAGATTTGCAAACTTTACCTGCAAACCGTCGTAAAGAAATGGTAGACAATCCTATGTTGAGCGCCATGAGCGGCGATGTTGGTTTTGCGGCTGCTATTCAAGATGCTGCTGCAAACAATCCCGAAGGCCCAAGCAAAATGCCTTACATGGAGCAAATGAAAAATGCAGTATCACAAATACCTAGGGTTATCACTAGCGCCCCCAGTGGTCGCAAAGGAACGTCGTTAGGCTTTAATGAGGAAACGGCTAGAAATTTAGTGCGTCCTTTGAATCAACCTTTGGTTGAACCCGGCACAGAAGAAACTGCTCCAGTTGCACCAGTGCCACTAAGAGATGATGACATGAGCCCCAATGGGGAAATTAAACAAGGCATTCCTGAGAAAGCCAAAGACTCCTTTATGGAAGCGGCTAAAGCAGAGTTAACGCCAAAGAAAGCCAAAGGCATGAGCGACGACGACCTTGTAGCGTTTGGTCTTGGTTTAATGGCTAGCAAAAACCCCAATATTGGTGGTGCTGTGGGCGAAGCTGGACTTGGCGCTCTTGCCATGAAACGCGAGCAACAAAAGACTGAACGCGAAGACATGTATCGTCAGGCTTTGGCCAGAGAAGCCAACGCTAAAGCGTCAAATCTTGAATCTGGCGGAGTCAATACAGCGCAAGCAATGCACCAAGCAGATGTAATGTACGACAATTGGCTTAAATCTTTAAACAAAATGGATGCTATGAGTTTGACCCCAGAAATGCAAAGAGCAAAACAAGATGAGTTCTTGCAAAGAGCGTTTCAAGCGTTTAGAATGGCAACACCTGCTGGGATAAGCAGCGGTACCGCAACAGCCGGTGCACAATTAGACCCTCTGGGATTACGTAAAACGTAGAAAGTAAAACATGAACATCAGTGAAGTACGTAGTAAGTTTCCACAGTACAAGGACTTAAGCGACAAGCAACTAGCAGACGCACTTCACGAAAAGTTTTACCCAGACATCCCGCTACCCGAGTTCTATGAACAAGTTGGGTACTCTAAAAAAGGACTTGGTGCCGCAGTAAGCAAAGGCGCTGAGTCCCTCATCTCTCAAGCACGTACAGGTATTTCTTCTTTGTTAGGCGGTAGTCCAGAGGAAGCGGCTAAAGCCGGTATTTCACGTGGCAAAGACATTGGTGAGCGTTACGCTGAACAAACCAGTCTTGATAAAGTAATCAAGGCATACAAAGAAAAAGGCATTCTTCCTGCGGCAGGCGAAGTAGTCAGTCAAATCCCCGCAGCATTAGCAGAACAAGCCCCCAACATTGCCGCTCTTGCTGGTAGCGCTAGAGCAGGTGCCGCCCTTGGTTCAATTGCAGGCCCAACGGGTGCGCTTATTGGTGGTTTAGCCGGAGCCGCAGTACCTTCTTTATTGACTCAATTTGGTGGCAACATTGAACGCCAAGCAGAAGAACAAACTGCGCGTGGTGAACCTGTAAAAATTAACAGAGAGAAAGCTGGGTTTGCAGCAGTGCCTCAAGCCGCGTTAGATGTTGCTGGTAACTTTATTCCTTTGGGCGGGCGTCTTGTCAGTAAGTTGACTGGCATTCCTGAGAAAGCACTATTGGGCGGAGGAGCCAACGCCGCTAAGTTGGCAGAAGAAAAGCTACTTACTACTCTTGCAAAAGGTACAGCCACAGGCGCATTGGCTGAGATTCCCACAGAAGTTGCACAACAAATGTTGGAGCGTTCACAGGCAGGGTTATCCCTTACCAGTGATGACGCGTTACGCGAGTATGGCCAGACAGCATATCAAGTTGGGTTGTTGGCGCCTATGGGTGCGGCGGGTCGTTTGTCTGAGCGCGGTGGTGCTAGACAACAAGTTGAGCAAGAGAAACAAATTGCACAACGTAAAGCTCGCATGGAGCAGATGGGGCAGGAGGAAGAAGCTCAGCGCGTACAGGCAGAAGAAGCGGCTCAATTAGAAGCACGCAAACAAACGCCTGAGTACGCCACGGAGTTTGTTAACAATTACGAGGCTTTGGATAAGCAGTTCCGCGATCTCAAAGCCATAAAAAGACCCGGCAAAGGCGCATCTTTTGAAGAGATTGACGCCTATAAGGCGGCTCGTGCCCAGCTTAAAGAGATTGGCAAACAGCTTGCAGAACAAGTGGGCGAGTATCGCCGCGTTAAGGGCGCAGCACAGCAAGCACAAGAACAGCGCTATGCCAACATAGAACAACAGGCGGCTCAAGAAGTACCGCAAGGGCCGACACAACAAGAGTATTACCAGAGTGCACAGGGCACATTGCCCGGTATGGAGCCCGTAGAAGTTCCGGAAGAAGTTAAACCTTCAGAACAAGTTGAAGACGAAAACAAAAAGAAAGTTGTTGAGTTTGCTCAAAAACAGCAGGAACTAGAACGTCTTTTAGAGGCACATCAAGAACAAGAGTCCAACGCCGTAGCCAAAAAAGACTATGACGCGCATGAGAAATTGCAACGTCAGGGCAACTTGTTGCGCAATGAAAAGAAATACGTTGATGAACAACTGAAAGAACTTGGCGGGTATAAAAATCCCCAAGAGATACAGAACAGATTGGCCAAGAAAGAAGCTGAGTTTGCTGACATGGCAGGCCCAGCCTACGATCCTGAGAAAGCCAAAAAGCTACGTGAAGAGATCCAAGCGCTGAAGAAAGAAGCGGGCCAAGAACAATTGGGCTTTGACTTTGGGCCCAAGCGTGAGTTTAAAAATCAATTTGTTGAATCTAAAGAAGCGTTCAAAGCACGCGCATATGAACCCGGCCCACAAGAAATTGAAGATCAAGAGCGTGAGTATCTTGATAACGTACGTAAACAAGAAGATGAAGCCACTGCTGAAGCAGAACGCAATGCCAAGCTAGCGCCAGAACGCAACGCAATGATGCGTATGCAAGAGCGTCGCGGGCCTTTTACTTTACCTACGGGTCAGGTTTCTACACAAGTGGACAAGCTTGTGGACTCTATATTGACAAGTAAAAGACAAACGGACAAACTTGTTGTTGGTCGTGTTATGGAAGGCATGGGCGCAGAACGTGTAAGCCAAGCAGATTCTTTGCGTGCACAACTGTCGTATGCGCTTGCTACAAATAACTCTACGCGTGCTCAAGAAATCCGCAAACAACTGGCTGACCTTAGAGAACCCGATACAGAACAAGGGGCTGGACAACTTGAGATAGGGTTGTTGGCTAAAGAAACTGGTGTTGAAGGTAAACAAACGCCTGACACTATCCGTGCCAACAGAGCTACACGTTTGGCACAAGCACAACTTACCGCCTTTGATAGGTTGTCTGATTTTATTAAACGCATACGAGAAGACAGCGTGTATCGTTCCGATGCACGAATCCAAACATTGCGCAACGCCGCAGAGCGTTTAAAAGATACTGTTATTGGTTTGGCGTTGAATGAAATAGATGCTAAACGTGTTATTGCCAAACTACCACCGTTATCTATCAAAGAAAAGACAGATGCGGTTGGTAACTTAGAACAAGTTTTAACCGAATTGATTGAGCGCGGTGCGGGTATTTTTGAGCCTTTACAGGTTAAGACAACGCAAGCACAGATGCGCGCTAACAAAGTTGTTAGAGGTGCAGAAGAAGAAATCTCCCGTGCTCCTTTAGGGCAACGTGTTTTCAACAACTATGATGCCGCGGCCAAAGCTTTACGTAGCCAAATGCGCGATGCCGTTGATGAAGCATCTGGCATTGAAGCCCCTGCGCCGCGTGAGCAGGGCAATGCAAAAGTTACAAAAGTAACGCCCATACTTAAGACACAGTTCCAAGGACAAACACGTTCCACAGAACAGCAGTTTGAAGCCGCGCTCAATAGAGCTTCTGAAGAAGACACTACGCAACTTGAGTTGCTACAAAAGTATTTTAAAAACCTATCGCCTGAAAGCCAAGACCTTGTGCTTGAGCAAGTACGCCGTGTAGAGAACGGTCTTGCGTTGGAGATGCCGCGTCAGTTGGAGGAAGATCTTAAAAACATGCGCGGTGCCGTTGCCGATGAGGGTGCGCAAAATGAGTTGTTCCCCGGTGCGTCTGAGAAAGGCGTGACCAGAACAACAAGCAAACGCTTTATGAATTTCCTTGATAGCGGTGAAGTTAATAAGCTTCGCGCATCTATTGCAGAAGACAACAGACAAGTTGAGTTCCAAGCCAAGCGTGCGGCCACGATTGCAAGAAAGATTGAAGAAGAACAAAAACGGATTGACGCGTACAACAAAAAGCTTGAGGAGTCCAAGAAAAACCCTGTTGAAGCGGCGCGTGCAACGCTGACTAAAATTACCGCTGAAGATTCTGCTGTTACAACAGCTATAAAAATAGCCAATAATATTAGAAAACAACGCATGTCCGCTCGTCAAAGAATTGGAAACATGGTTTCTGATCTTGAGACAGCTTATTTTCAGGCTAAGAAAAAGCTAGAAGAACTAGAGGATGGCTTGGACTATGTGTCCAAAGAATTGTTGTTGCACCCGTATACTAAAAAAATTCGTGCCGGTTTTGAATTTATTATTAAAGACATTGAAAAGCACAAAAAGATTTTTAATAGTATTGAGAAAGCTCTTGAGCAAGCGCGTGCCACACAGAAAAAAGTTCTTGAAGAACAAGCAGGCAACACTATTGACAAGGCGTTAATAAACGAAGGCGATAAGGCCGAACGTAAATTAGAAGCCGCAAAAGAAGCTGTTAGAAAAGCTCAGAACGAAGAAACAGTTGCTAAGAACAAAGCGGAGGCTGCGCGTGAAGCGGCGGGTATGCCCGCTAAAGAACCCGGTACTCCGACTATTGCCACTATATTGGAACGTACGCCCGGCAGCAATAAAACCATTGTTATTCGTGATACGTTAAATTTTTCGGTACAAAATACGGTTAATGGTTTGCGTGGAGCCATTGGCAAATACGAAAATGCGTATGAAAAAGCACGTATTGCTGGTGATAAAGCAGGAATGGAAGCCGCGGCCAAAGCTGTGGAAAATTCGTACAACAAAATATACAACGCATTAGACAACGCACCACAGAAAATTACGAGTACTGACGAATTTTATCGTAAAGAACAAGAAGCAATGGAAGAGTTTGATGAAGCACAACGTGCGACATTAGAAGCAACCATGAAACAAATGTACGAAGAGTCAGGCATTCGTCCTTTAAGACTATCCACTCGCAAAGTAGAAGGCGTAGTCAAAACTAAAACAGGGCGTATACAGACGGCTATTAAAGAACCAAATGTTGCTGAACAAGAAAGACAATTTAAACTTGAAAAAGCCGAAGGCAAAGTTACGCCTCTTGAACAGATTGCCGTAAAGAAAGTTGAACTTGCTGCCGCACAAAAACAAATTGATTACATTGCCAACAACCCATCTGCAACCGCAGAAGGCCGTAAGAAACAAGCTACAGCCAAAAAAGAAGCTGTTGCTAAACGCAATGATGCAAAAGAAGAGCTTAGAAAATTAACTATTGAACAACAAGCGTATGTAAGAGATGCTAAGCTCAACAAAGAAGCGGCTAAAGCCACGTTCAAAGAAGAACGCAAGATATTAAAGAATGCAGAGAAAGCACCTGAAAGTCAATTACAAGACGATTTAATTGACGATGCGTTGAACAATGATTTTGATCCAATGCGAGTGCCGCCTTTTAAACCTAGCAGACCTATTGCTGTAAAAACATTAATTAACTATCCACCAATAAAAAGAAAAGAGCCAGCACTTAAACCTACACCTAAACCCGCACCTACACCTGAACAATTGCGGTCAATGACTAAAGAAGCTGTTGAAAACGCAGGCGCGCGTAAATTTAATACAACGATAGCAAAAGATCATCCGTTGCATGGTTTGACTTTTGAAGAAGCCGCCCGTTATGGTGCACAAAAAACAACGTCTCCAATGGTTAGGCAATTGTTTAATGCGTTGGCTGAAGTGTTTTCTAAAGCCCCCATAATGGATGGTAGCGGTCGTGTTTACATGACTGACGATTATCTTGTAGACGGTAAAATGCGTGCGTCGGGGATTTATACCACGTCTCTTGACGTTGTTTATGTAAATAGTAATTCAGCGCAAGTTAATAAAGTTTTATTGCATGAGTTGACTCATGCTGCAACTGTTCGCGCTATGAACTTGCAGCCTGAGTTGATGAAACAAATGGATGCTTTGCGTCTTAAAGTTGTAGATTGGTTAGCTACGCCAGAAGGCAGAACATACTTTAGAAATCATAGCATGGTCTTGGGCGCTAAGAAGCCTTCTGATATTTACGGTTTAACCAACGCCAAAGAATTTGTTGCAGAGTTGTTTGCCAACAGAGAATTTCAAAAACTGTTGACTGAAATTCCTTCAGACAAACCACGTAAGAGTATTTTTACTAGATTTGTTGAAGCGCTTTCTCAATTCTTTAATATGCCCGCTAAAGCGGCGCAGTCTTTGTTTGCTGAAACCGTGGCGTTGACAGAAGAAGTGCTTAACGTGACACGCGAACAAATATATGAAGGCAAGGCGGGGCCGTTGGTTTTCCAAGCTGACGAAGACCTTGAAAAAGGCATTGGGTTTTCTCGCGGTAGTACAGATAATCCCAGTACTGTTTCTATAGTTAATCAAGAATTAAAAAAACACTTTACTGATCTAGGCCGTATTAAAATCTATTCTTCTGTTAATGCCCTATTACAAAGCAACCCTCAATATAAAGACCGCATTCCTTCAAACACACGCGGTTTTGTAGATACTGCGGGTAACAAAGTTTTTTTAATTGCAGAAAATATTAATCAAGGACAAGCGTTAGGTGTTTTACTGCACGAAGTAGGCGCTCACGTTGGGTTAAAGAACATACTTGGCAAAGAACAGTATGACACGCTCAGTAGCACTATTGAATCTTGGGCAAAAAGAAACGACAACTCTGTAGAGTCTCGCATTGCTAAAGAAGCTATAGCACGGGTAGACGAAGCTAACACCCCAGCAAGTCAAAGATCTGATGAAATCTTGGCGTATGCTGTTGAAGAAGCGGTTAAGGCGGGCGTTACCCCTAACAAAATCAAAGGTGTGTTGGGTGAGTGGCTAAGTAAAATTGCAGATAGTTTTCGTAAACTATTGCAAAAGTTTGGTATGCGCCCTGAAAGCCTTGACGCACAAGGCTTGGTTGACATGGCGTTTGGTGCGGCACAAATGGAAATGCAACCTACGCCAAGCGGTATGAGTCGCCGTGCTTTTTTACGTGGGGCAGTAGCCGCGGTTGGTGGAATGCAGTTACCCGCAGTTAACATGGGTATGTCGCTTGACGCTAAAGCAAAACTGTTTAACGCAACACTAAATGCCGCTGACTCATGGTTTAGCACTGCGATAGGCATGGCTAAAACTCCGGCTTTACGAAACATAGTAAAACAATATTCTTTTGATATAGATAACGATGTATTTGCTGAAGCGTTGTACAACGCGGATTCCGATATAGAAGGTAAAGAAAGCCTGTACTCGCATCTACATTGGGAAAGTTACGGCAACGGGGATTCTACTGAATCTTTAATAGATTTGTTAAAAAGCAAACCTGACGCAGTTGAAAAATTACAAGCGGCTGTTTTAAATGTGCGTTCACAGCTTGTTGCTACAATAGATAAACTACCCAAAAAAGAAAACGGAGAAATTGCAGAAAATGAATTGCCTGAAGTAGGAGAATTATTATTTTCTGTAAAACCTAAATATGTTTCAGCAGAACTTGCCGCGGCGGGGCATATTGCTGACCAGTTTGTTGCCAAACAAAAGAATATCAAGCAACGCGTTCAAGCCGCCTCCGGCGGGTGGCTCGGCCTAGAGACACAATTTGTGGATCGTTTTGCTGGGTTTGAAAAGCTATCTAAACTGATGGAACCTTTGCGTGGTTCACAAATGATGTTCTATTTGCGCATGTACGATCAGCGCATGAACTTTGTAGCACAGTCTGTTGCTAGGGGTGCACCTCAGATAGTTGAGAAAATCCGTGCTGATGGCAAAAAAGAATACTTGATTGAAGCCACTGAGGGCGATAGCCTAAAAGGAGTCGTGGAGACTTTGAAAGAAGCCACGCCTTTGGTTGGCAATGGAGAAGCTGTAAACAGATTATTTACATTGTACATGTCGGCTGTTCGCGTTAAAGATAAAGGCATTGGTTCTCTAAACTTTAATGGCCGAGTGACAGAAGCTGATTTGGCCGCCGCAGTTAAAGCCGTGGAAAATACCCCCGGTCTTAAAAAGATTTTTGAAGCCGCCCGCCATGAATACAACGGGTATAACAAAAACCTTATCAACTTCTTGGTACAAACTGGCGCTATATCTAAAGAGCACGCCGCTAATTTGTTAAAAGAAAACGATTACATTCCTTGGTATCGTCAACGCAACGGCGTAGCTGAGTTGGTTATTGGTAGCGAAACACCCGTGCGCATTGGTAGCATTGCTGAGCAACCCTACTTGCAAGAGTTGGTTGGCGGTGATGAACCTATCCTAGACTTTATGACAAGCTCGGTGCAAAACACCAACATGCTTGCGGACATGGGCTTACGCAACTTAGCCACAAAGAACGCTGTGTTTGAATTGGCCAACATGGGCTTGGCTAAAATTGGCGGGGGCAGATCAACGTCCGGCCCTGATGTGGTTAAGTTTAAAGACAACGGCCAAGACAAGTATGCGCTTATTGACACCGATCAAGTAGGCATTCCTGCTGACATATTGGTCAAAGGCATGGAAGGTATCCCAACACAGATGCCCGCCATGATGCGTTTGCTTGCCGCTCCCGCACAGTTGTTGCGTAAAGCCGTGACACTATCGCCTCTATACGCGGCAAAGCAGTTGTTCCGTGACTCAGTTGCCGCACCTTTATTGGCCGGTGCTGACTTTACCCCTGTGATGGGAGCAATAAGAGAGATCGGCAGTCCAACAAAAGAAATACTTGAAAAGCGTGGTATTACAGGCGGTCAAATCTTTACGGGTACAAGCGAAGACTTGACCAAGATTCTTAAAGACATCACTGCCGGTAGATCAAACTGGTCACAACTTATTGCCAAAGCCGAAGCAATTAACATGGAAGCCGATGCCGCTACACGCCGCGCACAATACAACAGCTACATTAAGCAAGGTCTTTCTGAAATGGAAGCCACGCTAATGTCGCTTGAGTCTATGAACTTTAACAAGCGCGGAGCATCACCTAGCGTGCATTGGATGAACGCTATGATTCCTTTCTTTAACGCGCAGATTCAATCCATGAACGTGTTGTACAAAGCGTTGACAGGAAAGCTTCCGTTCAATGAACGCTTAAAGATTCAAGAGAAATTGTTGACACGAGGTTTGATGGTTGCGGCGGGTACTCTGGCCTACGCAAACATGATGCAAGATGACGAGGCGTACAAGAATGCCACGCCAGAACAAAAGTACGGCAACTGGTTTATTCGTATCCCCGGCGTAGACGAACCTATTCGTTTGCCAATTCCTTTTGAGATTGGTTACATCTTTAAGGCTTTGCCCGAGGCGTTGTACAACACCATGAAGAACAAGCACGGCGGAGAAGAAGCTGTGAAAGCGTTTGAACAAATCTTGTTGCAGACCATCCCCGGCGGTACGTCTTACGGTATTCCCCAAGCACTGCGTCCAGCTATTGAAGCAGGATTGGGCAAGTCGTTCTATACAGGTAGAGATACTCTTACGCCCCATGAGGCCGCGCTAATGCCCGAATATCAGTTTAGAGCCAATACAACTGAGGTATCTAAATTGATTGGCAAAGTAGCGGGTGTTTCTCCAATTAAGTTGGACGAGTTGATTCGTGGTTATACCGGCACGATGGGTTTGGCTTTTGCACAAGCGGTCAGCATGGGCGTACCAACGGGGGAATCACCAGAGAAAGCGTATAAGCGTTTGTCTGAGACGCCTGTTGTTGGCGGTCTGTTCCAACCCAATGATGCGGGCGGGATTATTACAAGCGTTTACGACAAGCTAGCGGACTTGAAAAAGCTTGAGACTACTGTGGATGATCTCATTACCAAAGGTGAGAAAGCCGAGGCCATGCGCTTGGTTCAAACCCGTAGCAATGATTACATGATGGCATCTATGTCTGACTATTACACATCCACCATGCGTGACTTGACTGCGTACGAGAATGCAATACGCTCAACCAGCATGTCAGGAGAAGATAAGCGTTCTAAGTTGGATGAGGTTCGTCAGATGAAGATTCGGTTCGCAAATACGATGCGGGAAAATCTCGATAAAACCACACGCCAATCCGCCCTTCCTTGATCCCGAACCGAGCGTGAGACTTGATGCGATGGCGAACTGAGGCGCGTAGCCCCAGTTCCCTCGTCTTTTCTAAGTCAAGGCTTGGAATAAAGAAGCCCTCACCCTTCTTTAGGAGTGTCCAAGGATATTGTATTACCATCAAACACTTCTTCTTTAAAGCTAATGTGCATCACGTTCACGCGCATCAGTGGGCCATTGGTCTTGGACAACATGTCTTTCTTGATGTAGGTCACGCTAAACAAGGACTCCATCTGCGACTTGAACTCGTCGTAGCCAAAGCTCATGCTCACGCAATGTTTCTTCAACATCCCTTCCTCAATAAAGAACTCGCGGTAGCCCGGACGCATAAGCCCATGCTCCACCCGCCCAAGAACTTTAGACCTTGTGATCGACTTATCGACCACGCCATCCTCCCCCCATGAGGCCAGTAGGCGGCCATCTGCCTTCTTGATGACCACGAAGTTGCCGTAGTTGTCGCTGATGTAGGTGTTCAATACGTCTTCAGCAGTGCGCACACTACCTAAGATAACCGCACGGCCTTTCTCAACCAAACCTTTCAAGGCGTTGATGACTTTATTGATCTCCACGTCAAGGATATTGGCGTATTCTTTCCGCAAAAGGACGGCAGCCGCTACGATAACTGTGCATCCCGCGTGCCAATAACGCTCGTCATCGGTAAAGTTCAAGGCTTTCTTAAGATGTTTGTGTATCTTTTGAACGACCTCATCTGCTGTCTTTTGATTCCTGACCAACCAACGAACCCATGCTTCACCTGCTACGCCGTAATTACGTTTAATCTCCAACAGGATGGCGCGTTCCTCTTTAGTCCACTCTAGTTTGACGTGAGGCGTCCACTCCAACATCCTCAGAAGCTCACCATTTGAGCTATGCTTGCGGGCTCCGGCCATGTAATCGGTCAGCTTTTCATTGGAGGTCATGGTACAGGTTGTCCTCCAAACGCTGTTGTTCACGCGTTCTTTGTTTGCCCCCGCCTCCATCCTTTCCTTACCCTGACCCTCCGCAAAGTCAAAGATAAAGGTAGGTGCCCACTCCATATTGTTTCGTTGCGTACTGGTGATCTCGTCAATCAAAAGGGGCATACTGTTTAAAAGCCCCGCCCTTTGTTGCAGAGTTACGAGTGACGTACTCTTGCCTGTCCTGTATCTCAACGGGTGACCCCACACTCCGGCTTTAGCGCTTAGGACTAGGGACTTTCCCGTGCCTGACCACCTTGACCCGATGTGCCACACAAAACCTTCGTATTCTGTAAAACGCATTAGGGGAGATCCAAATGAATCTAAACAGATAGCGAGGGCCGTCTCCATGTTCGGTTTGTCGATGAATATTGTTTTCCATAATTGTTGCCAAACACCAAGGTCACCCTCCGGTGTTGTGTGTTTGTTAATATTTTCAAGGCCGGGCATAGGGACTCGCGTCTCACGACCATCTTTAGTGAACACCCTCTTGTTGTAGACAAACGAGTTGTCATCTTGCCAACCACACTGGAACGGAACTACGATAGGCTCTTTGGTTGTTGAAGCTTGGCGTGCGCAAGCACTAACATATTCATACAAAACTTTGTCGTAGCCCCCAAACGAAGACAAGACGTTCTCGGCGGCCAACCACTTTAAAGTCTCGACACTGCTGACAATCGACTTTTGTGGGAAGTTAAGAGTCTTCACGCCTTGGGGTTTACATGCGGCCATGTGTATTAAATGCTCAGTTTCAGTCTTTAACAAGTCAACCACAAAAAAGTCGTACTCAAGAATTTGAATGTTCTTCTTTGTCTTTTTGCCTGTGGTTTCGTCTTCTTCGGATCGAGTGCAGTAGACACCACCGTGTTCGCCATAACTATATCCTCGCGGGGGTTCAGGACGTGTAACGCTAGGCGCTAAGGGCAAGCTTTCTTCTTCTTCGGGTTCATAAGACTCTTCAACGTCAAGTTCTGTCTCATCAAATTCCACCATTTGTACGGGCGTCAACGGTATCTCTTTGGCGGTGTTGTCGGTCTTGATTTCTCTGCCCAGTATCAATGGGTTCGTAATCTTGCCCCAGTGCGGGCACTTCTCGCATATGCCGGGGTTCTCGCTGTCCATCTTGATACAAGCGTATGGGCCTTTGATCTCGTTGAGTTTTTGGTACATCCGATCATGCGGGTATGGGTGCATATCCGAGAGCCATATTGCTTTATCATCGCCGTCCTCGCACACCTTGGCCCAAGATAAAAGACCACGCCATATAGGTTCCTTGCCGTCTTCTTGAGCCGTAGCAATGTAGTCTTGGACTTGACCGCATTGGTTCTCGAAGTTGCCAAAGAGCGTATAGCTGTCTTGGATCAGTTTGATTTGGCTTGCCGTTTGCAAAGACTTGGGGCGTTGCCCCGCTATGTTTGTCGGTGTGGGTTTCGCAACGGGTGTGGGTGCGGGAGCCTCCACCTTGTCATAGATGATCTTGGAGAAGTCAGCTAAATTAAACAGGTCACCCTCTTGCAGTATCTTTACAGGACGAGGCAAGCGGTACTTCTTCTTAAAGTTCTGTGTCCCCGGCACACGCAGAATCCTAGCCGCGTCAGCAGTTACCGTCATGTCGATCTTGAAATGCTCTTGTGCTGCCAACCTTTTTAGATTCTCAGCAATAGGTTTCCAAATACCCACAGGGATGGCATCCGTCAACGGCCAGTAGCAATGTAGCCCACCACCCGAACTCACTATCCAAGGTGTGCCTAGCGCATCGAAACCCGTACTCTTCATAAAGGTATCTAGCGCCAAGCCCGCCTCTTTCTTGCTTGAGTAGCCATCCAAATCAATAAAGAACGACTTGATGTACTGAGCATCGTCTGCGCCGCGTGACTCCCCGAAGGTAGCTACAGCGAAGAAAATGTCGTACTTATAGTTGTTCCAATCGTTGATGTATGGCGCAAGCTCCTCTATCGTATCTGCATACGCATGTTGTTTTTGGTTCAGTTCCACCACGCAGTATTTTCCCAAGCCCGCGGACGGTAGAACAACCGCTAGAAATTCAAGCGGAGTCATATGTATCCTTCAGGTTACGAGAAAAGTTCTTGCTGACGGGGGTCTTTGGGAGGGAACTCGTCTTTTGGGTGTAGCGCAGTAAAGCGTCTCAGCAATTCTTGTTGAAAACTAGGAGGCATTGAACCAAGAGCGTCTAGTTCTTGTGCGCTTATCCTGATAAGTTCTTCGTTGGTTAAGTGTCTAGGTTGAATGCCTTGCATGATTTCCTCCAAGCCTCGTCCGCAGTGGGCGACGTTTTTAATATGTTGATGAGAGACTGTACCGCAGGGCGGTACGCTACGAAGACTTCGCCACCATTGAACCAGTTGTAGACTGACTGACGCGAAGCGCCAGTTGCCTTGGCCACTTTGGTTACTGGGAAGTCAATATGTATCGCCCAACGCCCGAGTTGGTTACCCAACGTCTTAGGCGCGAGCTTTACACCTTCAATAATTTGAGGTGAGTATGCCATTACTCATCATCCCAATCATCAACCATATCAGACAATGCGGCCTTGGCTTTGGGTACTGCGCTAGGCTTCTTCTCTTCTTTGCGAACTACTGGCTCCTCGTCTTCCTCTGCTACGGGCGGTGCAACTTTCTTTGGCTTTGTACCGGCGATAGCCACAGGTGCTGGAGGTGCTACGTTATCTGTCTTGGCAACAGTAAACGTCACGGCTTTGACGGCTTCGTCGGTCTTACCCTTTTCAGTAGCAATAGGGAACTCGTCATCTGTTAACCAACGCATTGTCACAAAGAACAACTTAGGTGACTCAGACTTGGTATCAAACTTCATGCGCGTCACCACCTCAGATGGGTCGATGTTCTGCGCGGCCAACCAACGAGCGTAGGCTTGTAGTGGTCGCTTGTCTCCATCTTCTTTACCAAAGATCGAAGTCGCGGGCAATGTCAACTGCATCACGTCACCGCTAATGTCATTCGCCAGTACTACAGCAAGACGTTGTTGATAACGGCAAGCGCGACTGTTACCTTGACCAGAGCCCGCGATGTTCTTGGGACACTCGGAGCACTTCTCAGCTTGCCTGTTTACAGCATTGGCCTCGGGTGTCTCGCCATCGTTAGAGTAGCAGTCAGGGCCTGATACAGACTCAGCGTCGTAAGACTTCAAATAAAACACGCGTGCGATCTTAGGCGCGGCATTGACAATCACGACGTCCAGATGACGATCTTCGATGGATGCGATCTCTTTACCGCCATTGACCAAACGGAAAACGCCACCCTTGATAGAGATGCGTTTGCCACCGCCACCTAATGAGCCACCCGCAAGGGCTTTAGAGATGGGTGAGAGTTCTTTGCGGTTCTTTGCAAAGGCGGGTACTTGTGATGGGTTAAATAATTGTACGTTGCTCATTTTTTTCTCCTTAAACAATTTCACCAAATTTATAATACGTTCTGTAATCTTCGGGATCACACTTCTCTAAAGTAAAAGCTATCGTTGTTCCGGGGAACTCGGGGCCTTTGTAAATAAGTTTCACTTTAAATTCAAATTTATTCTCAAGCGTGTGCCATACAGCGACTGCTTCTTCTTCTGTTTTAAATCCTTCTCCTACAATAACAATAGGTGCTTTTTCTAACGGGTATGTATGCAACATGATCTTCTCCTAATTACTTAGTTGGTTTGCGAACGGAAATGGCGTACTCAGTATTTGAGTTTAAGCCGGGGGGTAAAAGGCCGGGGTTCTCTTCTAAAAACTTTGCCATGTTGCCTTGCGCAATGCGCTTTTCCAACAAGTCAATTGCATCATGCTCAAGCATGAATGTTTTAAACGAGTCCCAGTCTTGTGTGTTATAGCGTGTCTTGGTAGACAACACTACTGTGCCCTGATCTGTGCGAACAGAGCTCACGCCTAACGCCAACATCATATCCTTGAGCGCATTCTTTACTTGTTCTTGTTGGGCTTTTATTTGCTCAACTTCGTTCTCGTAAGCTTGCGTTAACTCTTGAACACGTGCGGACATCTTGCGGTAAACTTTAGCTAACTTATCCATAGACACGTTAGCTATTTCGTTTTTTGTTTCCTCCACTGGAGGGGCTTCATCATCAATTATCATCTTCTTCTCCTCTTTATTTTTTGTCTAAGGTTTAACATCATACAATAAAATTTTCAGCTTGCAACTCCTTTCTTAAATATTTTTTACTTCACTATCAAACATGCCAACGAGCAACGCGTGGTCAGAAACTTTCTCACCCATTGCCTTGAACAACTTCTTTTCTATTGGGCTTGACTCAATGTGTACCACAGTTACTTTGTCAGAGTCTTGCCCCTTTCTATCCGCACGCGCTATGCACTGCGTGTACATTTCTACACTCATCAATGGCCCAAAAAATACAACGGTGTCCGCGGCGGTTAGGGTAATCCCGTGTGCGGTTGCTTGAGGTTGTAGCACCAAGACTTTGATCTTGTCAGTCGTTTGAAAGTCGTTGATGATTTGCCCACGCTTGCTTGCCGTTACGTCACCATGAATAGTCCCAACAGAATGACCGTTCCCTACAAGATGCTTGATGATCGAGTCGATGCTTGACCTAAACATAGCAAAGATGATGACCTTGCGATCTGTTTCTTCTAGGATTTCGTCAAGTACGCTTAAGCGTGGGGAGGCATCAAACTCCACCACCTCTTTGTCATCGGTGTAAGCCGCTCCACAACTTATCTGTAAGAGTTTGCTAACCGCCACACCCGCATTGATTGCACTAATGACTTCCCCTGATGTACGAACCATCATCTGCTCTTTGAGGAGCTTGTAGTATTTGGCCTGTTGAGGCGTCATCGGCACCTCACGCGTCACCGTTATCACTGGGGGCAAGTCGAGGCACTGATCTTTGGTAAAGCGTATAGCAGGCTGTAGGGCTTCGTACACCATCTCTCTTGCCATAGGCTTGGGTGCATATTTAAACATGCTGATCTTGTTCATTACCTTATCGCGCCATGCTGTTTGAAACTTGGGTACACCGCTTGGGTTAACGAGTCTAGCCAAACCATACGCGTCTACAGGAGACTGTGATGCGGGCGTGCCCGTCATCATCCACAGATAAGTGTCAGGGTTCACAATAGATGCAAGCGCCTTCCACCGTCTCGTTGATGGGTTCTTGTATGCGTTGGCCTCATCCACAATCACGAGATCGAATCGCCCATCGTTCTTGATTTCGTTTGCTATCAAGTTGAGTCCATCGTAGTTTGCAATCACAATCTTATAGTCTTGCTGAATCATCTCAATGCGTCGGCTAGCTTGAGAATGGTGCGCAACAACGGCTGAGCGATGGATAACACTTCGATTGATGTCACCCATCCAAGCACTGTGCATGATGGACAAAGGGCACAGAACAAGAACACGCCTGACTTCATTGCGTTCCATTAAATAGTCCGCAGCCCACAGCGCTGACAATGTTTTGCCCGTGCCAGGATCGTTAAAACAAAATGCTCGGCGGTTCATTGTGAGGAAAGCAGACGTTTCTATTTGGTGAGCCATTGGCAAATACTTGCCCGGCCATGTGTATCTTCTTGTGATGGGGGACGGTACATTCTTAACGCCTAGGTTTCTAAGTACGCGGGACTCATCAAGCCCCCAGTAAACGGCAACTTCGTACACACCACCATTCTCAGAAAGAACTTTGTGTTTAGGAATGATTGCGTACTTACTGGGGTTTCGCGTTCGTAGAACAAGCGCTTTGTTTTCTACGATCTGCACTATGCGCTCCTCTGCATAGATGGGTACGCGCTCCAATACGCGTTGTCTAATACCACGTGCTTAACGCTACCGATTGTTACCAACATGGTGTCACGATCAATAACTCTGCCATCTCTACACCAAATAACTTTGGGTACGGCATGAGTCCCTTTTAAAAAATTAATGCCGTTAAGCGTGGCTCTGTACAAACCTGATCTGCGAGGGCCATGCTCTACAAGGCCGAACCATTCCAATCTAATGGCAAGTACCGCGGCATCTCCGGCTACTTGTCTTGGAGAACCTGTTGATATTTTTACCCAATCTTCTTGTTGTGCAATGTAATTCAACAAAGCAATTTTTGATCTACACATCCTATGCGGATTAAGTTTGCGAATCTTTTGTTCGCAGTGTGGACATATGTTCATTTACTTCTCCTCTTTTGGTTTTCTACACATTAATCGCGCTCTATCGGTGAGATAGTGCATCTCCAGTTCTCCTTCGGCACGTAGTCTTCGCCCTACTTTTTGAAAGAAGTCATCTTCTGCCACCTCTTGCGTGTCTACCCAGTCGTTTCCAAACCGGCATACCCACAGGTTAATCAACAAATCACTTGGGACTGTGGTCAGACTTTCTTGGGTAGGATCGGTTGTCATGCGCGCTGACGACCCTAAGATTAGATTTAGATGTAGTTCCGCCTTTAGAGAGTGGCTTTTTGTGATCGACATCTTTACCATCTCCTTTATGTACTTTACCTTCCTTCATCATCTCGGCGCGTGCTTGATTGCGTTCAGCACGTTTCTTTTTAACGGCGGGTGTACCGTCGTACTTCTCGTATTCTTTTTTATACGGTCTTGGTTTGTTAACGTAAGGCATCGTTGCTCCTAATGTTTTGGATGAAATTCACACGTTTTCACAGGGCACCAACCGCACAATGGCGTTTGATTGGGGTTCCACACGTCATGCTCAAAGGACGCCTCAAGGCGGGCGTATCTTTCACGATAGTCCCACCAATGTTTCTCCGCTTGGTCATGCGTCATGGACATTCTCACCATATCATTCTTAACCAAGAAAAGCAACGCGGAGTTGACCTTCCTGATATGGGGGAAGTGAGTGAACACCATGATCGACATGAGCACCAACTGATCTCTGTCAGGGTACTTGTTGTTACCCGTCTTGTAGTCAGCCACCCATGCGGTCAGGTTGTCATCGTTCACAATAAGTAAATCAGCAATGCCGCGCACCCACACGTCACTAGCTTTCCAAGTCGTAGGCTTTAAGTCAATGGTTAGCGCCATCTCATACTCAGCGAGCTTGCGCCCTTCCTTTTTGAGCAACGCGTCTACGGTTGATTGAAATTGGGAAAACTCAGGAGGTAGAGGAGTGCCGTCCCGCACATAAAGTTCTAAGGCTTCGTGTACGATGTTGCCGTATCTTGTGGCCTCAGTCTCAGTGAACGGGTAGTTCTTTAAGACCTTGACTTCTTGGTATCGGCGTTGGCATCCCTCGTAATCTTTGAGAGAGCTATGTGACCATGCGGGTTTTTTCATTTTAGAACCTTGCTGAATCTATTGCATCGGATAACTTGTTGGCAAACGAACGGACAAACACTTCGTTGTTATAAAGCTCATGCCCCATATCAAACAAAACTGCATGTGTTATCTCGTGCCAAAACGAGTCGCTAACCTCTTCTTTGGCTATGCGTTTGCCGTTATTGAACTGCGTTCTTATTGAAATTATTTTTAAACCAAAGTTGATTGCCCCCATTGCATCCTCTTCAAGCTCGCTATCGTTCACCAATACTTTGTATTTAGTGCTACCTACAGTTACTCTCTTTGGTATTCTCATTACTTCTCCTGTTTAATTTTTAGCTAACCCATAGCGCTTGTGAGCGCCAACCTCTGCGTCTAATGGTATGCCTTGCATATAGCTTGGCTCCATAGTCATTTGCGCCAAGACCCAAGTCTTAGCTTCTTCTACTTCAGCATCCGGCACGACTACGATTTGTTCGTCGTGCACTGTACCTGCTATGAAGTATCTTTTGGATACTCTGAGCATTCCATCCGTCATCACAATGCGCGCTAACGCTTGTGTGACATTGTTCGTAATCTTTCCCGCATAAAGCTTGGTAGCGTCTGACCCGTATACATACTGGTTCCTACCCTCATCGTCCTTCTCAATCCTCAAATTGGGATATAAAAGTTTCATGCCATTTGGTAATTCTATTTCTTCTTTGCGAAATGTCAAGCATTTATATTTATATTCTTGACCATTAAACAAAGATCTTTCTAGCAACGTGTTGCACAGACTCCAGAACGCTACAACGGGGTACGCTGTGGCGCGGTAAATGTCGATGATCTTCTTAGAGGCTACTGCGTGTATCAAGAGCTCCTTAGAGCTACAGGTGTGCGGGATCTCCTCCAAGCGTAGGGCATTCTCATCCCAATCCAAAAACTTGGTCATGTAATCTAAATCAACGCTCAACGTCTTGGCAAACGCTTTCTCGTACCGCACCGGCTTTGCTCCAAGGAATCCTGTCAGTAGTTGTGAAGCGAACGATGCCCAACCTAGTCCGTAACCGCAACCAAGGAGCGCACTCTTTGCTGACTGCCTAAGTTCGGGGTGTTCGTCTTTGCTGAGTCCGGGTACGTTAAACATCTGCGCACCAAACGCGGCATACGGGTCACCGCCCGCCCTAAAGATGTTAAGCATATCTTCGTAGTCACTAAGCCATGCAAGGACACGTGGTTCTATTTGAGATAGATCCCCAACAACCAACTGATGCCCATCGGGAGCCATGATTGCTTCGCGTAGGAATGAGGGGCGTTCCTTTGTCCCCCGCTTTAAGTTTTGCATGTTGATGGCTGAGCCTTTCGACGCTGACCAGCGCCCGCTTTTAGCGCCATAGTACGAGAGCGGAACCGGTAAACTACCTCGCTGACTAATATCCAAGAACCTCTGCGCCCTTGTGCGTTCGGTTGTTGATTTAACCCGTAGACGCGCTTGACATAGAAGGGTAACGTCTTCACGTTGACCGTTAAGGAGCGCCTGAAAAAGGGCGTCATTCTTAGCCAACGCAAGCGTTTCTTTCCCTGTGGTTTTACTCGTCTTAGTCGGGGGAACCACACCGAGTTTTCGTAGTTGTTCAGCAAACTTTGGATTCGACGCCAGTTCAACTTCTTCCACGCCGAGTCTTTGTAATAGTTCTTCACGAGATGTCCTCTCTTCTTCGATGGCATTGGATAGTTTAAGGGGGTCAAGCACTAGCGTTGGACGCGTGAACATCTTTAGCGTCATGTCAATCAGTCTAAGTTCTTTGGTGGGGTACCCCTGTACGAGTCTTTCAAAAATTCGTTCGCACAGATATACGTCGTGTTTGCAATAGTCTGCAAGTTCAAGTTCCACGTGTTCGTCCAACTCGGCCAGACCATCTGTGCTGTGTATGGCTTGCCCTTTGGGGGGAAGACCAAAATCTCCCGCAAGTTTGGCAAGACTATTGCCAACCTCCACGCCTCGTAAAGCTCTCGCCATTGATAGCGAGTCGAAGATAAAAGCGGGTCGACAGGAATATACCCATTCGAGTATGGCAATATCGAACTGTGCATTATGTGCAAGTACGGCGGTTCGTCCCCAGTCGATACTTGAAAAGAGTTCAGGTAGTTCTGATCCTCCATACCATTCAATTGAATCTGTGCTTCCATACTCATGTATACAAGCTCCGAACGCGGTAAACCTATCATCTCGTATGTACTCCTCTGTGGTCATCTTAGAGAGCGTGTAGTCTGTTTTAGACCAACGCGTCTCAAAGTCAATTGTTAATATTCTGTCGTAGGGTTTTGTCAATTAAAGTTCTCCTTGGGCGGGGCATCCACCACGTTAATAAAATCATAGTACCGCGAGGCTGAGTGCACAATGCCAGTAGCTTCCATGTCGTTGCAATTGAAATGTATCACTTGCGCCAATGGGCTATCGTCCTTGAGTATCAACACAGCGCTATGAGCTTCTTCTCCATAACACGATGCCAAGACATGTATCGTTGCTTTGAAGTGCACTTGCTCTTCTTCGGTCATTTGCGCAATGCGTCTTTCTAATTCTTTTTCGTCTAAGTTCATTCTAGTATCCTCCTTAGTTCATCTAGGTTTGTTTCATTGACCACCAAGGAGATCCCTCCAGTTTGTCTAATACGGTAAAGGTGATCTTCTTGTAGCGTTGTTGGTCTATTGGTTCCTGCTTTCGCTTCAATACCGATAAATTTTCCTTGATGGCATACAAGGAAGTCAGGCACTCCTGAATTTCCGTATCCAGTTCCGATGGGCATTGCATAATAAACTCCTTTCTCATTGAGTATGTTTCTGATATGTTTTTTAACTGTTGCTTCTGGTGTTGCCATTGTGTTCTCCAAAGTTAAAGGTGAGGGGATAAGTAGATTACACGCCCCTCGTCGTGCTAGGAGATAGGTGCAAAAGAGAATTTTTCAATTTAAGCTAAGGCCCTCTTGCACCCCCAAAATGTAGTCGCATCTACTAGGCTTATACGCGTTGGGACTAAATGATATCCTTAGCTCAAAATTCCTTGTGCGGGTTCGATGGTTACTCGTACCCTGACAATTTTATATTTGCTTGCGGGTTCCAACGCAACAACTTTCTCTGCATCTTTTTTTGTTTTAAATAGCAGATACGGCGTGTCATCAATGAATGGTTTAAGGTATAAGTTGTTCTTGCCAAGGATGGCAAAGCGTTCAGTCATTATTTTTTTCATGTGTTCTTATCCTTTAAAGCTTTCTCAATGCGTCTTGCGTAAACATCGATGGTTTCTGTTGGTAAACCCTTCAGGCATTCCTGTATCTCCTCATCAGTCAACCCTGCCCAAGGCTTTTTGTAGTCTTGAATGTCATCGTCATCTTCAATGCTTGCTTGCACTTGCCTCTTGCGCCATCCTGATTCTTTCTCGATGCGCTCGAACTCTTCGTCTTCAGGTGTTTTAATCATTGCCAACTCCAATCAAAAATATATCTACGGCTACCTCGTTGTGTACAGGGTTTGGATTGTCAATTTCACCTAGTTTGTGAGTGCTTAACCACAAAGCAAAGATATCAACTACCCATACGCCAAATTCATTTTGAACTAAAAATTTATTCATTTGTCTATCTCCCCTGTCATTGTCCATACAACAAACCACACAAAGATCCCTATGCTGCCGATGCCAAGCATTATCAGGAACCACGTCAATATGTTTAAAATAAAATCAATCATCTTCGTCCTCCCACCATAAGTCGTCTCTCCATACTAAAACAGGCGTGTCTTTACCTATGTACCCGCCTTCGATGTTGTACTCGATGAACTCGCGTGCCTCATCTGCATCCATGCCATCTCTCAGCATGAATATTTTTCTTATCTCCTCGGCATCGTAGACCAGTACAGATACTTGCGTACCATCTCGCCATATAGATGCGGGGCCAATAATTGCATCGTCGAGTCCATCGTATTTTTTCATTTTATCCCTCGAATATTACTTTGAGTTCTTGATAAAGTTTCTTGGCCTCAACTACATTGAGGGTACCTAGTATAGTGCTTGCCGTAGATTGTTGTATAGGCATAACCCTCTCCACACGTTCTACCTTTTTCTCCACGCGTTTGACTGGTAGCGCGGCAATGCCTGCGCTTGGTTTGTCTTTGGGTTTAAGTTTCTTTAGTGGCCTGTACTCAGGTATGGTTGTGTAGTATCTTGAGTTCTCGTCTCTACGCATAATGCCATTCGCTACCGATGCTGACATCATAGCTACCGCTGAATGAGGCTTAAGCCCAAGAGACCCAAAGTGTCGCCCCACTTCTTTGGCTTTGAGGCCAGGGTTGTCCCGCACGTATTCAAACGTTCTGCGTGCGATGTTGTTGGTTATTTTAAAAGTTTGTGGCATGTTACTGCGTGGATCCATTTGTTTCTCCTCGGGTTGTTTAAATTGTGTTTCTTCTTCGCGTGACCATTCATCCAAAGCTTTGGCCAAAGCACTCTTAATATCAGGCATGACCGTTCCTTTCTTGTGCAGATAGTTTCTTTAATTGATTGGCAAGATACTGTGCAAAGTGAAGATCAATCTCTTCGTCCGACAATACAGGCTCTTCAAAGACGGTGTTTTGAATTTCAATGATTGATTGGATTTTTCCACTTGCCCCACCAGCGTGTCTGTTTAAACCAATTAATTGCGCTTTCCTATTTCTCTCAAGTCTGATGTAAGAAATATTCCAACCATGCCAATGGTTGTAGCACAGTACGGGTGAAGCGTTCTCTCGATGCCCATAACCTGAAGCAACATCTTTTACTTTACAAGTTGCATCGTTGTCGCCTTTACCGCATAGATCACAAGTTTTGCCTGTGCTTTTACGTATGTGTGTTTTGTAAACTGTATCAATCTCGTGCCATAAAGAAAGAATCTTAGCCCTTGTTTCGTCATGCACATGAGGCCTATCAGTTTCACGCACGAAGTTAAGCGCGCTGTTCATAGTGTCTCCCAATTGGTATGCCACTTGCTGTCAAAGCCAAAGGCTCAAACCGCAACCCCGCCTTATGGAAAGAAGCCGCCTCTATTTCTAACTTCTTGGTGTTAATGATTTGCACCGCCAACTTAGCTACCGCAGATGCCCTGTGTGCATCGCTTAGTCCATTACGTAGCAGATCAAACTCCTCAAACAAAGCCTCGCATAACCCCGAACTTGTTTTGTCTGTTACTTTCAATTGTGTTTCACTCATGCTGTCTTCTCCATAAAAGATATGATTAAAAATAATGCCAAGGCAAGCAAACACGCAAACACGTATAGCAACGTGTTGCGGAAAGTTGTGACATACCACGGATGAATCTCAAGCAGACCCGCTTGGATCTGCTCGGCTTGTTCATCCATCGGGGGAGGGGGCGGTACGTACCGCTCCCCTATCTTTACCTTACCTGTGTCGTAAGGCACGACCCGTTTATCGCGCATTGTCTTCTCCTTAAAAATCAAACTTACTGAGGATAGAGTCGACGTTCTTCTTGACATCTTGACGGATAGCCTCGTTCTTACGTAACTCGTCGGGAGTTACACCGGTGAGCAATTGCTCTAACTCTTTGCGTGCTTGCTCAAGCCCCACGTCATTGGTCACGTTCAAGGACTTGGCCATGTCGCACAGATCCAAGGCACCATCTACCAACGTGTCGTGGAATCTTCTCTGCTTGGCCTCGCCCGCAACGTAGTCAGTCGTGAGCCTATCGGACATGCGCTTGAGGTGATCGAGTAGGCGGGTCTTGATGTCATTCATCGCATTGTCGATGCGCTCCTGAGTCAAGGCTTGCAACCTATCGTTGAGTTCTTTCTGCGCTTGGTTGCCAACGTCTACACGAATGTCCCCTGATGTAGGTACAGGCATGTAGTTGACCCTGAACGAGAACTTGGTGAGTATCTCGTTGGCCGTTGGGTAGTCATCTCTCTTGAACATATCACCGAGAGCCATCGCCTGAGCCGTGATGAGCGTAGGATAAATAGCCACGAATGATTTGACCAAGGCGCTGATCTCCTCATCGAAGTCATTCATCCGCTCGGTGAACTGCATAAAGTTAACAGTAGGCAAGAGACGCAAGCCTGAGTCAGACCAAGGCAAGGTCTTGTCGTACACAAACTGACGAGCACGACCAACGGCTTGTTGAATGACATCGAGTTCTGTACGCCCTGCGAGCAAGTGCTTGTTGACACGAGCGGCATCCTTAGACCCCGCGTGCTTGCTTGCCACGACCTCAGTCGTGGTTGTCTTGTCGAGCTTGCGTGCTGTCCACACAGATGCGTTGAACTCAACGAGTAGTGTGCATGTATCGAGATTGAAACGTGGTGTAGTTGTAGTCATAGTGAATATCTCCTTAGATTACTTGGTTGTGAAAAAGATTTTGTGAGCAGTCAACATGCGACCGAACTCACTGATGGTTGCGAAAAGCCCCGCACGTTGGGACGAACTAACTGTATTGCAGAAGATCGATTGCATCTCTGCACGCATACGCCATACGTACTTGACGATTGCCTCAGCCTCGGTACGATTCGATGCACGAGATACGAACTGGAAGACTTGAATCAACTGAGCAGTAGGATTGTCAGACAGAGGGGCCTTGTCAGGGTCAGCGATCACACGTGAATACTCACAGATGTCTTGACCAAAGCGAACGAACGATGCCATCGCACGCGCAGTCACCTCGCCTATTGCACCAACCAAAGCTTCCTCAAGCGTATCGTCATCGACATTGCCGAGGCACGTATCAAGGATGTCACCCGCCGCGACCAAGGAGCGAGGCGTAGCATACGCGAGTTGCATGGACTTGGGATTGAAGATCATGCCGTTCTCTTTCGATAGCGTTTTGCCCTCATACTTACCGCCCTTCTCGTAGTCAATGAATGACTCCATAACACGAGGCTCGTTGGCAACGAACGCGATCACAGTAGGATTGACCCCCGCATCGGTTGCCCACTTGACCCACTCCTCTGACGTTGACTTGCGCATCTTAACGAACACAAGACGATTGCGCAGATGTGCTTGGATCGAATCGCCTAGACCCTCGATGGCAAGGTTCGTACCCATGAACACCACGCTACCCTCAACGAAGTGGTATGCACCAACGCGTCTCTCGTAGATGATTGGAGCGAGCACGTTCTTGATGAACTGTGGAGCCTTGGCAATCTCATCAAGCATCACGAGGATAGGCTTGCTACCATTGACACCTAGCTGATTGGTCTTCGATACGCCGAACCGCTCGTTGGGTAACTCGCGTGACACGCCGTTCTCACGATCAAGGTCAGGCATCCATACTGAACCATCGGACAACTGAGTGCAATCAACTGGGTCAACTGCAATGTGATTGGCAAACTGAGGCATACGCTTGATGGCATGGAAGAGGGCAGTCTTGCCGATGCCGTTCTCGCCCTCCACGAGGATGGTGCGCTTGTGACCCACGTTAGCGATGAGGGACTGAACTTGTGTGAATGATAAATATTGTGACATGTGAATATCTCCTGAGTTAATGAATTAAAGATTGATGTGTAACACTTTGCCATGCGTAGGAACGAACGAGTCGTTCTCTACGATACCCCACAAAGATGGCATGGGAGTAACTGGTGTATCGCAACCGAGGTAGCCGTCTGATAACCAAACGATTGCCTTGGCGTCGATCTTCTTGTCTCTGATGTAATCAACTACAACGTGCGGAGTAGTCCCGCCCCCGCCTTGAGGACGTAGCGCGGTACCGATCTGATCGTAGTCACCTTGCTTGAACACTTGCTCACCGCATACAGCAGTGTCCCACCATATGATGCGAACCTTCTCAGGCTTAGTGAGTGTGCAGATGCGAGCGATCTCTCCAAACAACGTGCTGTAGTAAGGATACATGGAGCCCGATGTGTCAGCCGCGATGATGATCTCACCAATGGACTCGGTGAAGTGGGACGGCATGATGAACCCGCTTGCGAGCAAGCGCTTGTTGGGAGGACAGAACCTTGACTGATCGTCACCTACTGAGATCGTAGCGATGAAGTCTTGCAATGCCGTACGCCAGTCGGTCATACGTTCCTTGGCATAACCGAAGATGTCACGACCGCCCGCCTCTTTGCCCGCCATCTTGCGTGCAAGCATCTCGCCTTGACGATTCGCATCGTCCACTTGCTTGTCGATCTTCTCGATCTCCTCGGGTGCGAACTCGCCGTCCTCGTGTGCATCGATGGGCTCGGGGTCATGTCCATCGTCACCGCCATCGCCCTCACCATCCTCGGGTTCCTTGCGACCTTGAGCAATCAGATCATTGAAGACTTGAGGGAACGACCAACCGAAGTACTTGCGGTCAATGAGTAAGGTAGATGTAGGACGCTCAATGAACTGGAAGTTAGGATCCATCTCCTCGATGAGCGCATTGACCACATAGTCGTGAGCCACGTTGGTAAGCTTGGGATACTTACTCGATGT
>Ga0304730_1000148_pt1 | contig 63933 bp, 64 predicted proteins | sample M_130628_MF_Meta_FD_190474 | JGI IMG/M metagenome (GOLD analysis project Ga0304730, IMG submission 190474) | Freshwater microbial communities from Lake Montjoie, Canada to study carbon cycling - M_130628_MF_MetaG (v2) (version 2) | ecosystem: Environmental > Aquatic > Freshwater > Lake | place... | reverse complement strand
CTGTCTTGCGGTGGAAAATATGTTCCAGTTGAACCAATTGTTACGCCTCCAAAATATTTTACATTCTGGTCTTGATAAGAATGAAAACTAATTATTGGGATAGATCTTGCAGGATTCCAAGGATAATACATTAGATTACCTGCAACTGGCGCTATGGCGGCAAATCGATTTGTTAGTTGGTTAGCAAGTCGATAACACAACAATGCACCATTTGAAAAACCTGTCGCATATACACGAGTTGTATCTATTGGTCTGTTTGCAAATAAATTATTTAGTAAAGAATTTACAAATCCAACATCGTCTATATTTTGTGTTGTTGATGGGGCGCAACAACCTCCTGCGTTCCAAGTTCTATTTCCTGCAATTTTTACTCCTTCGGGATATACAACAATAAAACCTGCAGTATCTGATTTTTGAGATAAACGAGATTGATATTGAATGGATTGATAACCTAATAGACCACCACCGTGAAATGCTAAAACTAATGGGTAGTTGTTCGAAGTATTATATCCTGTTGGAAGATGAGTTAAAAAAGTTCTCCAACGACCTCCAACAAAAATACTGTCATAAATATTTGTTTGAGCAAAAGCCAAATTGGATAGTGAAATCAACAAAATGAATTGTAAAAATATTTTTTTCATGTCTATTTATTTCTTTGGACTTGTTTTTCTTTTATTGGTTTAATTCCTCTTTAAGGGTTGCATATAACGTTTTGCGTGCAGGCGAACGTAACCCTGTGTTGCGCCTGCGGCAGGGTTATGGCGCTTGCACGCTGTTACCTGCTGTTTTTATTTTTATTTAAAGTGCTTGCCAATATATTCTCCAAAGCAGTTTGTACTTGTCGAATTTATAGGGTTCTCTACCACATTTAAAACCCATTTATTTTTGTTATCAATATTTATTTCAAATAGTTCCAATAAATTAAATGAAATTGCTGGTTGAATTTTAAATTCAATTAATTCTTTCCCACTTGGTCCTGTCCAAATAGGTTTGTCATAAACAAAACATGAAATAATGCAATTTTTAAATAATTCATCCTTATGGTTGGATAATATAAATTTCAACGAGCTTATCTCAGATTGAATTCTACTAAAATCTATAGAAATAATTTCATCGTATTCAAGAGCAATTGGTGATTCGTCATATGTATCCAAATTTATTCCAATTGAAGATATTTGACCATAAAATATTAAACAATCATCAGAAGGCATTTTTCCATTCTTGTCAGTTGCTATAACGCTAATATCAAAGTCAATTTGGCCATCACTATTGTCATTCCATTTACCTATAATTTTTTCAATAATAGATTTTTTTTCTGATATAAAGTCAATATTTATACCTACCCAAATTTTGTTAGGTTGCGGATTGTTACGAGGTGGATCACTTAAATTAATTGCCATAATTTTAAAATTGCAGGTAACATTTTGCCGCTTTGCGAAGGCGGGGATTTCCAGCACTAAACTTCATTAGATGCACAAAGCTTGAATTTAGCACTTCACTTTCATAGAAGCACCAAACCCCCGCTTTTGCAAAACGGCTGTTAGCTGCTGGTGTTTTAAATTTCATTTTCCGACAAGTCCTTAGCCAAACTTGCAATTTTAAGTTTTCGGTTTCTAATTACATAGTTTAAATCAGATGTGTTGTCAATCATTAATTGTCTATTATAATAATTGATGTGTTCAAGAATGCCAAAAACGTTTGCAATGATTGCCCAAAATATCAAATTCTCTGTTTTCACTTCCCAATTGTTAAAATATAGCTGGATAATAAATACTAACGGAATTAAACCTATCATAAAAAGGTTGTTTTTTTTCGATTTTCTAAAAAATATTAGATTCTTGTTTTGGTCAAATGGCTTTCCTGTAAGCCTATTAAGTTTTAGCTTCCAATAATGTTGTCCTTGAAACAATATGAAAATGCACAGAACTAAGCCATATAAAATAAATATTATATCAAGAAATGAATTAGTAAAGAGCAAATAGATTGCAATTAATGGGAAAGTAATAAATGCGTGCATCCGTTCCATTGGATAATACCAATTTAACCGTTTTATTAAATCTTTTTTTGTCATTTTTCTGTTTTTATTTATTGTTAGTTTGTACACTTGCAGCTAACTTACTTATACGCGCTACAAACCTACCCAATACATGTCATTGTAGCGCGATAGGCGCAGGTTTGTTGCGGTTAGCGAAAGGTAATGATTTTATTTACAAATCGTCAAATGGTGACCGGATTTGTTGAATGTTTCGAATGCTCACATGGGTGTAAATCTCTGTCGTCTTGCTGCTGCTGTGTCCCAATAGTTCCTGAATGTAACGTAGGTCTGTTCCCGATTCCAATAAATGAGTGGCGTAACTGTGACGCAACCAATGCAAGGTTACTGGTTTATTAATCTTGGCTTTTTTGACTGCGGATTTTAATACCAATTGTAAACTTCGATCACTGTATCGTTCTCCGGGTGTTTGTCCCTCAAATAAATAAACCTTCGGCTTGTAAACTTTATAATACTCCCTTAATTGCTCAATTAAATTATTGCTTATCGGGACAATACGATCCTTCTTGCCTTTCGATTGTCTTATGATTAGCAAATTTCTGTCCGAGTGAATCTCCCGCGGCACAAGATTGAGTAACTCACTTCTACGCAAACCACAGGCGTAAATCAGGCACAACATTAACTTGTGTTTCAAATTAACAGGTGCTTGTATTATTCTTTTTACCTCTTGCTTACTCAACACATTGGGTAATTTCTTCTCCCTGCGTGGACGCTCAATTTGCTCTATGTCTAGCTTCTTTTTGTATTGCGAGCGATAAAACAACTTAATAGAATTGATTACCTGATTTTGATAACTCGAAGAACAATTCTTTTTTAAAATATACTCTGTGTTAAAAAGGTATACGTCTTCAAGTGTTATTTCGCTGAGTAATTTTGTAGAATGAAACGCAATAAATACACGCAAACATTCCAGATACGTTTTAATGGTGTTCTTGCTGTATCTTCTTTGCTCTAAATAATTCTGAAATTGTTGGAGTTGTAATTCTGCGGGGTTCATTTTTTCTTTCAAATCTATGCAACGGATAGCTTTCGAGAAAAACCTTGTTATGCCGATTTATGCCAAATCTAAAAATACCCCTGATAGAAGTGGAAAGCCTTTGAGCGAAGCGAAAAGCTTGGAACGAATAGCAGGAAAAAGGTACAAATAATGTCTGCTACGAATGTTTTCAACGAATGCCTTCGGCGAATGTCTGCGACGATTTCCAATTACGTAGTTCCAATTACAACGTAGGAATTACGAAGTAGGAATTATGAAATAGGAATAAAATCTCCGATTTTCCCATTACGTAGTAGGAATAAAATCTCCGATTTTCCCATTACGCAGTAGGAATAAAATCTCCGATTTTCCCATTACGCAGTAGGAATAAAATCTCCGATTTTCAATCACTTATGCCGAAACCAACACTCCATCCGCGAACTCTCATATTCCTTAAACACCGTATTCACCGGCGCTCCGTGAATAAGCCTTTCGTTGAATAGGGTGCGAGCGATGTAATTGAAAGCGCCCATGTCGCCGGTGTAGGCCGTTTCATTATTGATATTGAAATGCTCGTGAATGAAGCACAGCTTATTTAAAAACTCATTCATGACATCCGTTGATCCGCCAATGATTCCACAATTCAACAACGTTGATTCTGCGAATTTCTTTTCATATTCAATATAGTCTGAAATCTGATTTCGCAAGTGAGTGGAATGGTCGTTCATCCAGTCATTGTCGAGTGCTTTCGGTTCGTCGCCACAAAAAAGTTTGTCACGATTTTCTTGAAAGAGAAAGGATTCGAACGGATCTCTTACCACCACAACATCTGAAACATCGGTAACGAAAACCGATTTTATTGTTGAAGCGAAAGTCAATAGGAAATCGCGATAAACGAAATAACGAAACACATTCGGATTCCACTGTTGATTGTATTCAATTTTAATGAAAGAGATGTTTTCGTTCGAATATTTTTCACATGTTTCCTCAGAAAAATTGTTGTGAAAAAGAACGCCTTGTAATCCCAACGCTTGAATACTCTCTGCCCATGCTTGAACCAAGGCGTAATCGTCGTGTTCGAGTGTTGTGCTGCGATTCACATCGTACACCCCGGCAATGTGACAAGCCAAAACAATGTTCTCAGACCTCGGGGTGTAATGGAACAACGGCGTCATTAATTCGAAAGCGGAGCGTTTTGTTTCTTCACCGTTGCGCTAATGCTGTTAGGCATATTTCGATAATAAATATACGAGCGAAGATCGACCTTCTCTACACGGAATTTCGCTTCAGCCTGTTCGAAAAAATCAGCGTCCGCCGCATAGCCACTCTTCAAACAAATCGTAGTAAACACCTCGCGGCGGCCGAATAACGTCCCGAATAATATGCAGTCGTCTAAATGCACCAACTGCGTATGATCGTCTTTATCCGGAACGAAGTAATCGTCCGAATTGTTCACCATAGTCTCGGTGAACGATGCAATTAAATCAAGCGACTCTATTTTTTCCAGACAAGAACTCAAATGATGAGGCTTGTATTCATCGTCGCTATCCAATATCGTAATGAATTCGCCAATGCTATTCAAGACCCCACGGTCAATCGATTTCGATTGACCTCTGTTGCTGTGGCGAACGTAAATGATTTTGTCTTCGTGTTGCTCTGCGTATTGCAGCATTTGAGCGCGACTGTCGTTCGTTCCACCGTCGTCAATAATAATCAATTCGAAATCCTGAAAGTCTTGATTCAACACAGAATCAATCGCTCTTTTAATAAAAGCGAACTCCGTGTTGTACACAGCCATTAGGACAGATACCTTGACTTTCTTCAGCATAATCGGGAACCAGATTTTTCCGCTTGCAAAGAAGCAGGAAATTTTCCGAAACGCTGTTAAATAAATGTTTTATTTGAAGATTACTTCCTTCTCGGAAGAAGCCAATTTGATTTACTGCAATTTCAGAATACCTTCAATGGACAGGTCTTCATCGATGAGTGGCCAATGAATGCCATAACCTGAAGGGGATATTTTATAGAACATCCGCTGATATTCATCGGCAGATTTCAATTTTAGTGAAAGTGAATCTAATGCAACCTTAATGTCATTTCCATCAATATTGATGTAGATGAAATCTTGATCAAATTTTATTGAGTCTATTTTGTGGGTTGCAATCAATATTTTTTTTTGAATGTTATTTCAGATATAACAAGATTTCTTCTTTTGAAAAGGAAATTTGTGTTTCTCCTCCACAGAGGTTGGATTCGACGAACTGAAAACAATATTGGTCGCTATCTACAAAAAACAATAAATTCGCAAAAACAATTGGAAATTTTACTTTTTGTGCTACCAGTCCACATGGATCTAATTCGTCAGGATTTTTTAGTATTTCTTTGATTTTATTCGTTATAACTTCTAAAATCTCATTTTTTTTAGAATTAAAACACTCCTCCAATTTAACTTGCTGATAATCATTGCCCCGCAGCTGATAGAAATACGAAGTTGTTTTATACACAAATTCATGGCCCATCTCCTCTTCAGGATTTAACAGTTCGCTCCTAGTGTATATTTTGAGATTTCCAATGTCATATATTCCATCAGTTGTTACAGGTCGAGCTACTCCATCATTTTGAGATATGAGTCCTTGTTCAATTAGAAACTTTTCATAAAACTGACTAGTTGTAGTTAGTTTATTTCTATAGATGTTGATTGAATCTTGGAGTTGGGTTATTATTTTGTTGTTTTCTAATTTTAGTTGATTAAGATTAGTTGTAACATCATTAAATTCCGATTTCAACGAGTAAACCTGATTTTCTAAATTTTCAATTACTGTATTTAACTCTTGCGCTTTTTTGAAATTTGCATTTCTTTCATTTAGGAGCACTGTTTTTATACTGTCAATGCTTTTCTCTTCATTTTGAAGTGCTATTTTTAAACTGTCAATATTTCCTTTAAGTATTTCAATTTGTTCTTTTTTTGATTGCGAAAAATTCAGATGTGGATTGAGAATTAAAATAATAAAAAGTATTTTTTTCATGTTTTTATTTTTAATTAAACCTTTAAATCCAATTCTCATTCTCTATCAATTAGAGTCATAAAGCTGAGATTTATGACTTTATGCACAAAATTGGTAGTAAAAATAAGGCTAAACGACTATTCAATAAATCCCGAAGTTCACATTGTCAAAGTCTTGGAATTCGCGAAGCTTCAGTAATTTGGTTACTGTGATGTTGGTCCAAGTTTCTTTGAATACTTCATCTCCACCTTGTGCATTCTCATTGGTGTTAACCTTAACTTGTTTTTTCTTCGAAAGGAAGTTGATGCTTGTTTCGCTTTCAGTGACTGCGCCTCCGTCTACATTGTCGTAACCGATTAAATAAAAATCGGAATTACTATAGCGGAAGGTGTATTTCCAATATCCATATCGGCCATGAGCGTAGTGAATATAAAGGTTGCCTTTATCTATTTCTAGCGAAAGCTCTGGAGCGTAATACACCCCACCGTCTTCATTTTCGGAAGAAAAGCAATTCGCGTTTTTTAATACAAGTTCATATTGATCTCCTTTTTTGAAAAGGACAATGAGTCCTCTTCTGTTAAGGTCTACACGCTCTCCAGATTCATTCAATTCGAATCGCCCTTTGTCGGTTCCTTTTACGAGTAGCACTTTGTCGTCGAGGCCGTCTTTATTAAGGTCGCCAATGGATGTGCTCGATAAAACAAATCCTTTCGGAATGAAATCATTTGCGTTTTGCTTTAAAACAGGTTGTCCGAAGGCAATCGCGGCGATGAGCACAAGGGAGAAGGTTGAGAATAGTTTCATGAACAGGATAAAGTTTTGCGAATTAAATTCTTTAATGATTTACGAAATAATTAAGAAGAGTCTTTTTGTAAATCGTGTCCATGTTTAGAGTATCAACGATATACTCCGTTATCAAGCCAATATTCTTGCCAAAAGTTTGATAACTCTTTTTTGAAACGTTCGGACCATACACCCAATGTCCTTCAAGCGTAATAATTGAATCGGTTTCATTGAAATATTTACTGGTGACTTTTACTTTTTCTGAAAAATCTCCGAAGCGTTTGTCTGTCCAATCACGTTCGAATTCAAAACCTACTTGTTCCGAAAGTATGGGCCATTGCACATAGTAATTGCCAAAGGGTGGACTCACCCAATTGATTTTGTTGTATCCATAAATCGGTTGTCCATTCAAGAAGGGAACATAAGCCGTGTCTGAATACGTTTGAATGCCCGAAAGATTCGCAGGAGCATTTATATACCGATGTGGTAAATACGTTGCACTCACTTCAACTTGCTCTGTGGTGGTGTCATTCACTTCATACAACCACCAACTTCCCGGATAAACAGGATAATAACTCAAAGGAACATAGGTTGTTGGTGCAGCAGTCACACCGCCCTGCATGTTCTCCCATGTGCATGAAAAAAGGATACATGAAATCAAAACCACAAACATGAGAACGGCATACAATTTTTGCATAGGGTAAATGTAATGTGTTCTTTTCATCTCGTCCCAGACATTAGTCATCGACAATCGCTGCCCCGCAATTCTTGAATTTAGTAAATCGTCGCAGACATTCGCTGCAACGCAGCATTCGCCCATCGGGCATTCGTCCCCGACTATCGTTGCTCCGCAACATTCGCCCTTCGGGCATTCGTCCCCGACTATCGTTGCTCCGCAACATTCGCCCAACGGGCATTCGTTCGCTAGCGAACATTCGTCCTACGGACTTTTGTGCTTCCGCCCAAAAACAAATGCGTCAACGAAATAACAAACGACAACCACAACGCCGGCCAAAAACCATCAATCTTAAATCCGTCCACTATCTCTCCAGCCATAATCAAAATGGCGGCATTAATGACCAAAAGGAATAGCCCCATGGTGAATAGCGTGGCAGGTATTGTGAGGAGGATCAGAATCGGTTTAACGAACTTATTCAAGAGCGTGATGACAATAGAGCTAATAATCACGGTAAGCGACGAGTCCACCGAAAATCCGTCAAGTAAATAATCTCCTAACATAAGAGCCAGGCAAGTGATCATTAATTGGAAGGTTGTTTTAAAAAAATTGTTCGGTTTCTTTTCCATTGGGTAATTTTCAGTTTAGCGAATTTCGAAAAGAAGTTGGAATAATTTTCTTTTTCGTGCGAAATACTTCTTTCTTTTCGAAATTTCTTTTCTTTGTTGGTATGAAGAACATATTCCTGCGCGCATTCATTTTCGTTTTTATATCATCCGCTCATTCAGCTTGGGCCTTTTCTTTCCCCGCAGGAACAGTCTGGTTCAACACCGACTACCAATTCAACACAGATTTGCTGAAGGATAAATTGGTTGTGCTCGGATGTCTTCAACCCGAAGAAATCACAGGCATTGGAGCCATGGTAGATCTTCAGGAGGAATATCTTGGTGTTCCGCAAGTGCAGCTCATTACGCTCATTCCTGCGAGAGAGCCAGCTTACAGCCGTCAAGAAATTTTCGATTTCATTCAACAAAACGGAATCGGTCATCCAGTTGGAATTGTTCCGAATTGGGGAGATATTCCAATGATTGAATCGGCTCGACTTCCACAGATTTTAATTTTCGATAAAAGCATGAAAGAGGCAGTCATGGGTATTCAAGGCATGCGCAATCGCGAGACCATTAATGCCTCACTTACGCAATGGGTGAAAGCAGATGCAAACAGTTATTCTTTGTGGCAGCCGACCATTACCCCCGAACCGAAATACTGGGCGAATCCCTTGATTGAGCTTCCAAACGACTTGTGCTACTTCTCAGGAGAACTGGCGGTTTCAGAGCCTGCGCTTTTCCGAGTAAGCACCGTAAGCGAGGAAGGGTTAATTCAGAAAAGAATAGGCGGAGTGCGCGGATATGCAGATGGAGATATTTCCGTTGCACAACTGAAAAAGCCCATGGGCGTGACTTTCAGCTATGCCGAACAACTGCTTTACATTGCCGATCCGCTCAATCACGCTGTGCGCATTTACGATAACGACCAACATGTTTTGCTTACCATTCTTGGTAACGGGAAACAACCCAACATAGAAAATTTCGAGAAAGCAACGACTTGGAAAGGCGCTATTCCTTATCCGACCGATGTATTCATTCTGAAAAATAAAATCTATGTGTTAGCAGGAAACGATTGCAGCGTGTGGGAATTGAACACCGCCGACCAGTCTTCGAAACTCATTTGGAGAAGCGAAAACAAAGACGCTCAAGGCAATGCACTCAGCGCTCTCTCTCTTCAATTCTTCAATAAAGAATTTTATATGTTGAAGAGCAACGGTACGATTTCGAAATTCAAAAAGAAAAAAGAACAAGTGGTTTATGCACCTGAAACTCCCGTGAATCGAGCCGGTGGATTCACGTTCTACAACAACGATCTTGTAATTAGTGAGCCCTTCAACCATAAAATATCGTGGTTAGGCAGTGCGAAGAATGTTGCGGGAAGCGGTGTGCTTGGATTGAAAGACGGAGCGGCAGACACCGCGCAATTCACGCGCCCAATGGCGTTGAATAAAATTGGAAGTGAAATTTTTGTGTGTGAAGGCGGATACGGTGTGCTTCGCAAATGGCGCATGGTGTCGAATGAAGTGAAGAGTTTTTATCCCGTCGTGAGTCAAGAGGCTTTGTACTCGGGCGAATCTCCAAATGCAGGAGAGGCAGTGGCGTTAGAACCAGTGATTGTTGAACCTGGAAAGACCACTTTGAAATTGAGCATTGATGCGCCTGGATATTTTTTGCTGAATAGCGAAGAGAACGGGGTGTTCACCGACGAGAACTCGGGCGTGAGTGCTTCAGCAGAAGTGTTAACCGATGGGAAGATTGATTTGGTTTTAGATATTCCTGCGAATAGAACCGAGATGGGATTCATTCAATTGGGATTGCAGTTGGTGCTGCATCCGAACGACGCTCCGAAGATGACTTACTTGAAGAAAATGTTTGTGGTCTTCACCTATGAAATTCTTCCAGGAAGTGAACACGAGCAAGAGCTCATTATTCATCCATTTGTAAAACCGAATTAATTGTCGCCGCGAAGTTTTCCCAATTCTACGGCTGCTTCCGTGTAGTCGGGTTTAATCTTCAACGCTAGATTCAAATCGGCTTCGGCATTGGTTTTATCTCCTTTTCCTTCGTAACAAAGTGCGCGGTTGTAGGCGGCTTGATAATATCCAGGGTTTTTCTCCAATGCTAAGCTGAATGCTTCAATTCCTTTTTGATAATCTTTCAAATAAACCAAATTCACAAATCCTTTGTTGAAGTAGGCCGCTGAGAAATTCACATCAATGCCAATAATCTTGTCGTAGCATTGAAGCGCTTCCATATAATTGTTTGGATTGTTGACCCCTGTTTCCTGAAGAAAAATAGCCTTGTTGTAATAGGGTTCAACGAAATTCGGATGAAGGTCAATGGCTGAATTGTAGTACTCTTTTGCAAGCGGATTTCCATAACTCGCACACACCAATCCCGCTTCCACGTAGGCGTCGTAGTAACTCGGATCAACCTCAATGGCTGTCTGATAAGAGCTTAGTGCCAAAGTAGTGTCGCGAACCTGGCGGTACAAGCGACCTTTTAAGTAGTAGGCGTATGCCACGCGCTCATCTTGACGAAGCACATTGTTAATTTGCTGAAGGGCTAACTCGTAATTGTTCAGCGCAATGTCCATGGCCGCCTTTTCAAGCAATCCCTCTTTGTGCTGAGGATCTTTTTCAATGCATTTCTGATAATCTTTATACGCTTCAACCACGCGCTGCTGATCGAAGTGAATTTGTCCAGCTGTGAAGTAGATATCTGCTTTGGTTGAATCAATGGTCTTCGCGCGAACAATGTCGGCATTGGCTTCAGCATATTTCTTCAATCCGGAATAGTAGCGCGCTCTTTCTAAGTAATGCGCAATGTTATTGGGCTCTGCTGTAATCTTGGCGTTAATGGCCCGAAGCGTTGTGTCTGAAGTTTCTTCAATTCCCAGGTCCTTCCCGGTATTGCAGCTTTTGCACGATTCAAGGGTAGAGGCAAATGCGCAAATAAGCACCAATGCAAAAACAGAAATAAAGGTCTTGAGCTTTTTCAACATAACATTCAATTGAGCTATCAAAAGTAAGGTGTTCGTCTTTTCTTTTCTACAACAATTTATTTTACGGTTGATATTCGACCTTTGTAGCACATTAATTTCAAACCATTGGCATCCGAAGGCAAACAGTTCGTTTCTAGTTTCTCGTGGAATTCCGCTACAGTGGTGTTGCAAATTCTTATACAGCTGGGCTATACCGCTTTGCTGGCAAGGCTTATAGCTCCAGAGAATTTTGCCGTCATGGGAATTGTGCTGAGCCTTATGGGATTCGCTGAAATCTTTTCGCAGATAGGCCTGGGCCCCGCGCTAATTCAAAGGAAAGACATTGAGCAATCACACATTAATTCAGCCTTCACAACATCCTTGGGATTGGGAATAATTTTCACCTTGTCCTTTGTGGCGGCTTCTCCCTTGATTGCTCGCGCATATGGAATTGATTCGTTGAAGGAAATTATTCCTGTGGTGTGTTCCAGTTTTACGATTTCGGCGTTAAGCGTAGTTCCTCGAAATCTTATGATGAAGAACATGAAGTTCAAGTCGTTCTTTACAGCAAGCATGTTAAGTATTGTCGGAGGGAATTTAGTGGTTGGACTTTGGTTGGCTTACGGCGGTTACGAGATTTGGGCATACGTCTGGGCGTTGTTCGCGCAGAATGCTCTTATGACGTTCGCTTGCTGGATACTTCAGCCGACTCGGGTTCAATTCAAATGGAATAAAAAGGCGACGCTTCAATTGTTGAATTACGGCGCAGGAAGTTCGCTCTTCAACGCCTTGAATTATGCGGCTACGAAAGTAGACGTTGCGGTTCTTCCGCTCTTCTCGAAGGGGACCGCGCTCTTTCCAAATACCGTTTCTTTGAATCAGGCGGGGATGTACGAAAGGGGCGCTTACGTGGCATCACTTCCAATTACCATAATGGCGAAACTGAGCGACAGCGTGCTGTTCAGCGGCATGTCGAAGTTGCAAGAAGAGACTGAACGCTTGAAACGCGTGGTGCTAGCAGCCACCAACGTGTTAAGTATTTTAATTTTTCCATTAGCTTGTTTTGTGTTTGTTTTTAGTGAAGACATTCTTCGCATTTATTTAGGGAACGGTTATATGGGGGCCGCGCATCTGTTGCAATGGTTGTTTGTGGCCGTTATTTTTAGAACACTTACTCGTCCTATTGATTCACTCCTTCGTGCAAAGGGAGAAGTATATAAGGGCAGTTGGATCAAGGGGATTTACCTGATGCTAATGATTATAGGTGTAATGGTAGCTGCCCGTTTTTCGGTGGAAGCCGTTGCGATTTCCATTGCGGTAACGACGGGAATTCATTACCTCATGATGATTGGCTTTGCGCACAGAATCTCGGGCGTTTCGGTGAAGGAGCAACTTGCGGCTTTGGTTCCCGGGTCACGCATTGGCGCTATGACATTGCTTGCGGCATACCTTGCGAAATACATGGCGGTGCGTTCGCATATCGATGGGATTTGGTTGTTATTATTTGCTGTGATATGTGTTTTTGTAGGTGGATGTTTATTGGTGTACATTCGCCCGCAATGGTTGGGAGAAAGAAGCGTGAATCCGCTGTTTATTGTCCCAGAAAGATTTCGGAAATTTCCGTTTTTAAATAGAATTTATAAGGCGTTTGATGAAGAGTAGAGTAGTTGTTTTTTTGATATTTTTTGGGCTTAGCGCAATGAGTGGTTTTTCTCAGAGCAGGCTCATTGTTTCCGCGCCCGACAGTTTGTCTTTTCTGCTTTTTGTAGATAATGCTCAAATAAATACAGCTCCTGTTTCTACCATACATTTATCTAAATTAAATGTTGGAAAGCACAACATTAAAGTGGTTGTGCAAGCGCAAGAATCGGTGTTAAGTCTAACGACAAAAAATCTTATTTCGCACAGTCTGAGTGTCTCTGTGGTGAACAACAAATTGGAGTTGTTGATATCGGGAGAGTTGAAAATTCAAGCGAAGTCTTTTCAGAATTGGAAGAACGGTTCGCTGCCGAGTTTGGTGAAAGATTCTGTTTATGTTGGGAAAAAAGGATGTGATAAACCCGCCATTGCTTCGAAGGTAGATTCAATAGTTTTAATTCTGAAATCTAAATCTTTCGATACGGAACGAAAGATGGTAGCGCTTATTCAATTGGAGGCTGATTGTTTTTTGGTGAAAGACATTGTGAAGATTATTTCCACCATTGAATTGGAAGAAAATCGGATGGATTGCATTGTCGCTTCGCTTACTCAAGTCTACGATTTGGCAGTTATAAGTGAGCTGCTAAATTTGGTCATCCTTGAACGAAACAAGGAAGCCCTTCAACAGAAAATTTCACAATTACAAAATCAGTAAGAAACATTAAAAGATTACATTTGAACCATGAAAAAAGTACACAATTTTAGCGCAGGTCCTTGTATTTTGCCTCCTTCAGTTATTGAAGGTTCAGCAGATGCCATTCGTGAATTCGACGGCATGGGATTGTCGTTGATTGAAATTTCACACAGAAGCAAAAACTTCGAACGTGTGATGGATGAAGCCCGCCAATTGGTGAAAGATATTTTGAATCTGGAAGATCGTTACGAAGTGTTGTTCCTTCAAGGCGGAGCAACACTCGGATTCTATATGGTTCCTTTAAACATTTTGAAGGAAGGAGGAAAGGCAGCCTACGCAAACACGGGTGTTTGGGCAAGCGGCGCTATTAAAGAAGCGAAGTTGGTTGGAGATGTTGATGTGGTTACAGACAGCTCTGCTTCCAACCACAATCACATTCCGGAATTGCCAGCATTGGAAGGTTATGATTATTTCCACTTCACTTCGAACAATACTATTTTCGGTACGCAATACCAAACCATGCCGAAGGTGAATGTTCCGTTGGTTTGCGACATGAGTTCCGATATTTTTTCGAAGGAATTCAATGCAAACGATTTCTCGTTGATCTACGCCGGTGCTCAGAAGAACATGGGTCCAGCAGGAGCAACACTTTACATCATTGATAAAGAAATGTTGGGTAAGACGGGAAGAAAACTTCCGACATACTTAGACTTGGCTTCACACATTTCGAAGGACAGCATGGCGAATACACCTCCAGTGTTTTCAGTTTACGCAAGCATGCTCATGCTTCGCTGGATCAAAGAAAACGGTGGGTTGAAAGGAATGGAAATTCACAACCGCGCGAAGCAAGAATTATTATATGCTGAATTAGATCGCAACAGCCTCTTCCACGGACACAGTGTTCCTGAAAGTCGGTCTTGGATGAATCCAACTTTCCGATTGAATAACGAAGAGAACTCGGCTGAATTCGATGCAATGTGGAAAGAGGCGGGTATTAGCGGAATAGCTGGTCACCGCAGTGTAGGCGGATACCGCGCGTCTATGTACAATGCACTTCCATTGGAGAGTGTGCAAGTTTTGATAGATGTAATGAAGGAATTTGAACGTAAAAACGGATAAGATGAAAATTTTAGCGAACGACGGAATAGATGCAAAAGGTCAAGCGGCCTTGGAAGCAATGGGATGCACAGTCCTTACAGAAAAAGTAAGTCAAGATGCATTGGCTGCTTTCATTCAAAATGGAAACGTAGACGGACTTTTGGTTCGAAGTGCAACCACTGCGAGAAAAGAGTTAATTGACGCTTGTCCGAATTTGAAATTCATCGGTCGCGGTGGAGTAGGTATAGACAACATTGACGCGGTTTATGCGCGTGAAAAAGGAGTGGATGTATTCAATACTCCTGCGAGCAGCAGTGCGAGCGTAGCGGAATTGGTAATGGCTATGATGTTTGCGTCGAACAGGTTTCTTTATCAAGCCGGTGGCGCCATGCCAGTAAACGGAGAAGAGACTTTCGAAGTATTGAAGAAGAATTACGGGAAAGGAAAAGAGGTGAAGGGAAAGACATTGGGTATTGTTGGCTTTGGACGCATTGGAATGTCTTTGGCTGAATACGCCTTGGGTTGCGGCATGCGTGTGATGTTTTTCGATCGCTCCAAGGCAGATGAAACAGTTGTGCTTTCCATCAATGGTTCTCCGGTGGAAGTGAAATTGAACGTTTCTTCTTTCGAAGAAGTTCTTCGCGAAAGCGATTTCATTTCGTTACACGTTCCGAAACAACCGAACGGAAGTTCGGTGATTGGTTCAGCAGAGTTCGCACTCATGAAGAAGAATGCAGTGGTGGTGAACACCAGTCGCGGCGGTACTATTCACGAAGGTGAATTAATTGAGGCGTTGGATAAAGGCGTAATTGCTGGCGCGTGTTTAGATGTTTTTGAAAATGAACCACGTCCGAATGCAGCGCTATTGAAGCATTCGAAAATTATTACAACTCCGCACATTGGTGCTGCAACAGCTGAAGCGCAAGAGCGCATTGGTCTGGAGATAGCAGAGAATGTAAAACGAATTATGGACGCGAACTAAGCATGAAGTTCAAGCCATTCAAAGCTGTGTTACCCGCAGCAGATAAGGTGCACCTGGTCGCGTCGAGATCGTATGTTTCGTATTCAAAAGAAGATTTGGTAGAAAAGCTTAGCGGCAACCCGTATACTTTTCTGCATGTTATTCATCCCGATGTAGATGGCGATTATCGCGGCAGACGTATAGCCTACTTTGAAGAAGTAAGAAAGAATTACGAGAAGTTTTTGAACGATGATATTTTTACTCATGAAGATAATCAGTCGTTTTTTATATACAGGCAAGATACACCTGAATTTTCGTTTCAAGGTTTATTAGGGGCAGTGGCCGTTCAGGATTATGAGCAAGGAAAAATAAAAATTCACGAGCACACCATTAGTCAACGTGAAGGAAGATTCACGGATTATTTAGATACGACAGGAATTAACGCAGAACCTGTTTTGTTAATATCGAAGGAAGAAACGTGTTCTAATTTAATGGAACGAATTTGTTCGAAAAATCCATTGTATTGTTTCACTACAACCGATCGTGTGAAGCACACTGTGTGGCAAATTAGCAGAGCAGAAGATATTCAAGAGGTAGAAAGTGAAATGTCGCGCGTGAGTGAATTGTATATAGCAGATGGTCACCACCGCAGTGCAAGCAGTGTGGCGTTGAAGCAACGTAAATTAGAGGAAGGAAATAGTGATGAGGTGTATCAATACTTCATGGCGCTGGTGCTTTCACAAGCGCAATTGAAGATTCTAGGATTTCACCGTTTGGTGAAGTGTGTGGTTGAATTCGATTTGAATGTGTTTCTTTCAGACTTGAATAAAATAGGAACTCTTCACGAAGTAAATGAACAGGAATTGCAATTAGCTGAAGGGAAAATAGGAGTATATACTGCAGGCAAATGGTATGCCTTTCAATTCGAAAAAGAAAAAAATGTAATCGATGCCGAATGGCTTTCAAAAAATATTCTTCATCCCATTTTTGGAATTGAAGACGAGCGAACCGACAAGCGCATATCCTATGCCGATGGACTAGTTTCTTCGCATGAGATAGCGAAAATGGTGGACGAAGGCAAAGCAGATTTCGCGTTTTTACTCCATCCGATTTCAACCGAGACACTCATGCGTATTTCAGACGAAGGATTAACCATGCCTCCCAAGAGTACCTACATCTTGCCGAAGTTAAGAAGCGGCCTGGTTATTTATCCGATGCGATGAGCAACATAGAATCACAGATTAAATTCTACACCGAACAATTTCCAGCGCATGTGAAATTGGTGGCTGTTTCGAAAACGAAACCAGCGAGCGATTTGGAATTGGCCTATAACGCCGGACAGCGCATCTTTGGCGAGAACTACGTTCAAGAGTTAGTAGACAAACACGAGCAACTTCCAACAGACATTCAATGGCATTTCATTGGGAATTTGCAATCGAATAAGGTGAAATATATTGCGCCTTTCGTTGCACTTATTCACGGAGTGAATTCAATTTCCACCTTGAAAGAAATAGACAAGCAAGCGAAGAAATTGAATAAGCACATCGACATTTTGTTGCAACTTCATGTTGCGACGGAAGAGAGTAAATTCGGATTTTCAGAACAAGAAGTTTTGGAAATTGCTTCGCAAAAAGAGTTGTATTCAAACGTGAACTTTCGCGGTGTTATGGGCATGGCTTCTTTCACTGAAGATCAAGCGCTCATTCGCAAAGAGTTTCAAGAAGTGAATCGCATTTTTTCTTTGTTGAAGCCGCTCTTCGGAGAAAAATTCAATGAAATAAGTATGGGCATGAGCGGCGATTGGGAAATTGCCGTTGAAGAAGGAAGCACGCTCGTTCGAATTGGCAGTGCAATTTTCGGAAGTCGTTAGTTCAACGTTTCAGCAACGCTGTAATCGTTGCGTGTGGCGCTGTTCCGAGAAATAAGTTCGCCCAAGAACCCTGCTAAAAACAAAATTGTTCCAAGTATCATGCATGTCAATGCAATGAAAAATGCGCTTTGGTCTGCAATGTTTTTCGCGGTCTCTCCAAGATAAAGCGCATACAATTTTGTTCCGCCAATGTAGGCGAACGAAAAGAATCCGATCATGAACACCAACGTTCCCAATGTTCCGAAGAAATGCATGGGGCGCTTGCCGAATTTCGACATGAATGAGATGGTTAATAGATCTAAAAATCCATTCATGAAGCGCTCCATTCCGAATTTCGTTGAACCGAATTTTCGTGCTTGATGCTTCACCACTTTTTCACCAATCTTCTTGAATCCTTGTTGCTTCGCCAACACCGGAATGTAGCGGTGCATTTCACCATAGACCTCTACACATTTCACAACGTCTTTGCGGTATCCCTTCAAACCACAATTAAAATCGTTCAAGTGAATGCCTGTCATTCTGCGCGTGGCCCAGTTGAATAATTTCGTAGGAATGGTTTTCGAAAGCGGATCGAAGCGTTCCTTCTTCCAACCGCTTACAACATCGTACCCCTCATTTAAAATCATTCTTGCCATTGCTGGAATTTCTTCCGGAGAATCTTGGAGATCTGCATCTAGCGTGAAAACCACATTGCCTTGTGCCGCTTGAAATCCCATGTGCAACGCAGCCGACTTTCCGTAGTTGCGCGAAAAACGAATGCCGCGAACGGTGGGGTAGGTCTGCTTCAACTGCTGAATGACTTCCCATGAATTGTCTGTGGATCCGTCGTCTACGAAGATGACTTCGTAAGACATTTGCTCGCGTTGCATAACCTCGTTAATCCAACGTTGCAATTCAGGAAGCGATTCCGCTTCGTTAAGAAGGGGTATGACCAGTGAGCAGTTCATGCAGCTAAGTTAGGCAAATGGATTTTTGCTTTTTCTGTGGAAGATGGAAATGAATAGACCAATAAAAAGATATTGGAAAAAAGTACTGATCCAAACGATAATTGCAATGAAAATTGGAGAAACGATTGTATCAATGAGGCCGCTGTTTAAAATTTCATTTAACTGCTCTCTGGTTATGCCTTCTGCATTGGTAAGGGATTTTTTAATTTCATCTTTCATAAAGATGAGCATGGAGTTGTCGATGTAGCTCAGTTGAATAAACGTGAAGAACATTTTCACCAGTCCGACTACCATACCTATTCTAAGGCAAAACCACAAGGCCTTTCCATAATTGAATCCCTCGAAATAGGATTTGTATTTGTTTATTCCTAGCGTAAGTCCGAATACAATGATAATTACGCCAATTAATTCAAAAGCGAAAGCCAAAGAAGGGAACCACGATAGTAGTTGTTCGCAAAGTAAATCGCCCAGAGCGATACCTATTCCGAATTTGAAAAGAATTTGGAAGACTTCTTTTCGGGAAGGCGTATTGATTGAGATTTCTTCGGACATGTATGTGTTTTTCTTTGGCAAAAGTAACGAATGATTTTGCAATGAAGCGATTCACGCCTTACATTTGCACAAAGGCAAGTCTTATACGACCAGCTCCTTTCAAATCCTCCAGGGCCGGAAGGCAGCAAAGGTAGAAAGTTGTAGCGGTGCGATATAAGGGGCTTGCCTTCTTTTTTTTTGTCTTATTTTTGGCTTTATGTCCGAATCAGCTTTCGCTACCAAATACAGATTACGCGCTTATCGCAAGAAGAAAGTGCTTACTGCATTTCTCAAAAAACTTTCGAAGAATCAACCCAAGTCTGCTAGGCCACTTATTGTTGCTGCTCAGAAAGAGGCGTGGAAGCAAGTCGATTGTACCTCTTGCGGCAATTGTTGCAGAACCATGACTCCTACTTGGAAGAAGACTGAAGTGAAGAGACTAGCGACACATTTGGGAATGACGTATCAAGAGTTCTTCGATAAGTGGTTATTCATAGATGAAGCAACGGGAGATATTGTAAATACTACGCAACCGTGTCAGTTCTTCGATATGAAAAAAGGATTGTGTGGCGTCTATGAATTACGTCCGCACGATTGCGCGACGTTTCCACACATGTACCGAAGAGATTTTTTCGATCAGACCGAAGTGTACACAGCAAACCTTCACAGGTGTCCCGCAACCCTTGTTACCATGGAGGCTTTGGAGAAGGCAATGCGGACTTCATGAGTCGTGAAGATTTTACATATTTGTTAAGGCATTTAGCCAAAGGTGGTTTAATTTTGAATAAACTTTAGGATAGTGGAAATGGATCGCGTTGTTTTATCGCCTGCTCAGAAATCGTTGAGAATTAATCTTAACAAAGACATCTACGGAACCTTTGCAGAAATTGGTGCTGGGCAAGAGGTCGTGCGTCATTTCTTTCGAGCTGGAGGAGCAAGCGGCACCATTGCGAAAGCGATGAGCGCCTACGACAAAGACTTCAGCGATGCTATTTATGGAAAGGAAGAGAAGGGGAGATATGTGTGCAAGGCGCGCGTAGACAATATGCTGAATCACGAGTACAGTTTGATTGAAGAGCGTTTAGATCGTGAGGATCATCCGACCAAAGAATTTTTCAGCTACGCGAATACATTCGCAACCATTAATTTTCAGAAGACCATTCAAGGTCACGGTTGGATGGGTGTGAAGTTTCAGACAGGTTCAAACAGAGAGCCCAACGTTGTGATTATTCATGCGCGTTTGCATGAAAGCGATGTATTGCTGCAGCAAGCCACTGTGGGGAACTTAGGGGTGAACTTGCTCTATGGTTGTTTTTACACCTTCAAGCAACCCAAGGAATTGCTACTTTCTTTGTACGACAACATAAATCGTGATCAGGTTGAAATTGATACCATTCAATTTTCAGGACCCGATTTCGAAAATGTGGACAATAGATTAATGTCATTACAATTGGTGAAGAACGGAATGACTGAAGCGGTTATTTTTTCTCCAGACGGTGAAAATTTGCAAGCTGCAGACGTTTTGTACAAGAAGCATATTTTGGCATTGCGCGGGTCATTCAGACCGGTAACCAAGGTGAACATAGACATGATTGCGAAAGGTCTGAAAATGTTTGAAGCCGATCGTAAAGTAGATCCAGAAAAAGTTCAGGTGTTGTTTGAAATAACCTTGAACAATTTGCGTACTGATGGTGAAATTGATGAGCAAGACTTTTTAGATCGCGCTGAAATTTTGTGTTCGTTGGGTCAGACTGTATTGGTTTCAAACTATTCGAAATATTACAAGTTGGCAGAGTACTTCACGAAATACACCAACGAACGTATGGGTATTATCATGGGAACGAACATGCTGGTGGAATTGTTCGATGAGAAATACTACCGCAATTTGAACGGAGGGATTTTAGCTGCGTTTGGAATTCTCTTCAGTAGAGATTTGAAAATATATTTATACCCTTGGTTCGACGAGAAAACAAATACACTGTTCACCACAGAGAACTGTCCTGTGCATCCGCGTTTGTTGCCACTCTTCCGTTACATGGTAGATAACAAACGTATTGTTGACATTGCAGAATACAATCCAGATGTACTTTCGATCTATTCTCGCGATGCCTTAGACCTCATTCACAATGGGCACCTTGGTTGGGAAGAGATGGTGCCGACTTATGTCGACACGTTGATTAAAGAAAATAAATTGTTCGGATACGATCCAGAGCAAGTGCCGAATCCAGATTTTATACCACCCGTTAGAACGAAGTGGAGCGAGTCGTTGAATTCAAATTAAACAGAAAAATAATTAAATAGATATGTCATATTTTTTTACATCAGAGTCTGTGTCTGAAGGGCACCCGGACAAAGTAGCCGATCAAATTTCAGACGCGTTGATTGATGCGTTTTTGGCCCAAGACCCCGAGTCGAAAGTGGCTTGTGAAACCTTGGTAACAACAGGACAAGTGGTTGTAGCTGGAGAGGTAAAATCGAAAGCTTATGTGGATTTACAAGATATTATTCGCGACACAATTGCTGAGATTGGGTACACGAAGAGTGAGTATATGTTCGAGGCGAAGTCATGCGGCATTTTGTCTGCTATTCACGAGCAATCTGCCGATATTAATCAAGGTGTAGACAAGAAGAACAAGAAAGACCAAGGTGCCGGTGACCAAGGGATGATGTTCGGTTATGCAACGAACGAGACCGACAATTATATGCCGCTTCCGTTGGAGTTGGCGCATTCGTTGTTGCGCGAGTTGTCTAACATTCGCAGAGAAGGAAAGCAGATGAAGTATTTGCGTCCAGATGCGAAGAGCCAAGTTACCATTGAGTATTCAGACGATCATAAGCCAATGGGTATTTCTGCGATTGTGGTGAGCACTCAGCACGACGATTTCGATAAGGAAGCAAAGATGTTAGCGCAGATTAAGGAAGATGTTCGCATCATCTTAATTCCTCGTGTTATGAAGAAGCAACCGAAGCGTATTCAGAAGCTGTTTGATGGTAAGTATGCCTTGCATGTGAATCCGACAGGGAAGTTTGTAATCGGTGGTCCTCACGGAGACACTGGATTAACAGGAAGAAAAATTATTGTAGATACATACGGTGGAAAAGGTGCACACGGTGGTGGAGCATTCAGCGGAAAAGATCCGAGTAAAGTAGACCGCAGTGCAGCTTATGCTATGCGTCATATTGCGAAGAATTTGGTAGCGGCTGGAGTGTGTGACGAGGTGTTGGTTCAAGTGGCTTATGCCATTGGAGTTGCGAAGCCAGTAGGATTCTATGTGAATACCTACGGTACTGCTCGTGTAGCTATGAATGACGGTCAAATCGCGAATCTAATTTCGAAGAATGTTGGAATGACTCCATACGAGATTGAAACACGTTTCAACTTGCGCACACCTATGTACAAGGAAACTGCGAGCTTCGGTCACATGGGAAGAACGCCTAAGACCGTTACGAAGACGTTCAAGATGCCTAATGGTCAAAAACCGAAGGTGATGAAGGTGAATTTATTCCCTTGGGAAGAAACGGTGGAGACTTCGAAGAATTTTAAGAAGATATTTGGAACTTCGTAATTAGAAAATCGAAGATTTTATTCCTACCTCGTAATTCCTACTTCGTAATTGGAACTTCGTTGTTTTTTTAACTATCCTTGAGATATGAAAAATTTCTACTGCGGGTATTGAACAAATTAACTCCGCAAATAAAAAACTAATCATGCAAGACTGAATCCGCATGCTGGCTGCTGATTTATTTAGCGGTGCTTTTTTCCATTTGATTGATTAAATCGGATTTTTATTGTATTAATTGAGTTTTACTTTTCCATATCGAAAATCGGGGCAGTTTACAAGTGATTTTTGAATAAGTACTTCATTGGTTCCGTTGAATTTTATTGCATTTGGGGCCCATTCAGCGTTGAAGTCGATTTCAAGAGATGTGATTTTCCCAGATTCTTGGACTTTAAATATTTGAAAGTCGAAGCCTTGTATCTCGCTAAATAATGCACATACCATATGTCGGTTATCACTTGTGAAAATTGGTTTGGAACATAATTTTATTTCTCTGCCATTTTCTTTGTCGACAAGCAGGAAAGTGGACCATTCACAGTTAATGCGTTCTAACAAGTAATAGTCAAATTCTTTAATAGAACCTATAAGTTTAAATTTAACATATGCGTCATAAAAATTCCCGTTTTGAGGTCCGAGATCGTTGTGCAACATCTTGGTTGTTCCATTTCTTAAGTGAAATTTGATAAATTTTTTGTTTGCTTCAGTTGATTTATCATTGATGTAATTTGGCAGTACCCCCTTATATGCGCTTAAATATTCGTTGCTGTCAATAGGAACTACAAATAATTTTGAGGAGTCAATTGCAGTTAATGTATCCACTTTGTTAATACCATACCAACAGCTTTTTGAAGTTTCGTCAGGGAAGGAATTCTTGACAAGTAGTTGTTTTGAAAGTTTGAGACTATCTGATTTAAGATTTAATTCAACTTTCAATTTTATTATTTCTTCATTTCTTGAGTTTATTTCATTATCCAGGTTAAGAATTATCTTTCCTCTAGATTCTAATTGAGCCTTTTGAAATGTAATTATTTGGTTTAGGGAGTCTCCATTTCGTTGGAATCTGAAAATCCGCTTTGTTAATTCGCTGTTGATTTGCCTTTCGTTTTCTATTATTTTACTTGAACTATCTAATTTGAATTTTAAAATGTCAATTTGCTTTTTCTTCGATTGAGAAAATGTGCTTATCCCTATCAGTGATAAAAGAAAGATGAGAGTCAATTTTCTAGAGTGCTTCAAAATACATGAGATTTTTTTCTGATTTAGTCTTGCAATTTATGCCAAAGAGTCATCCATTCACTGTTAATAATATACTGTCAGCAACAGTACGAGGGAAAATTTCGCATGAAGATTTATTTTTTAATAGCTATCAGTCAAAAGAGTCCTCTATTCCTGTGTAACTTCCATCAATGATAATATTTTTATTTTGTTTTGATTTTATTTGAATTTGCGAATCCCAGTATATCATTGAGGCGCTTGAGGGAGATGAGAATATTTCGATGGAATATCTGTCATTTTCAAAATTGGTTATTTCATCGTACGTTTCAACCCCTATTCCATTGACGCCATGATATGTCGTTTTGTTTTTTGTTTCATTGGTTTTTATTAGATTTCCATGGCATTTGAAATACAGGACTCTGAGGTTTGTTTTATTGTCGTATAGCCAGAAAAACTCAGGGCTTCCATCTTCAATCCTTGGGTCTGTTGTGCTGAAGATCCTAAAGCTTTGATTTTCTGGAATGTCTGTTTTGAATAATCTTTCTAGGCAAAATTCATCTTTGTGTTGATCAGAATCCTGCAATTTTAGTTTTTCGACATTTGGAGATTTTGAAATTGTATCTGTAACAGAATTTTGTTTAGCGTTTTGATTTTCGCAACCCATTAAAGTTGTTATTAGAAATAGCACGAACGGGAATGTCTTTGATTTGTTATTGTTATTATATTTCATTTCTTTTTCTCATTCAGATTCTGAAACATTTCTACCTGGTTACCAACTAAGATTAGAAATTATCAATAAGTAGTCGTCACAAATCCGTTGATGATATAATTCTTTCCACTGCTCAATTCCTCAATGGAGTATGTTTCGAAATCACCAGTCATTAATTCAATGTTTGAAATAGAGACATATTCGCAGGTTTGAATTTGTTCATTCCAAACAAGTACTTTGAGCTGTCCGATCATCTCTTCGTAAGTATTGAATACATGTGTTTTTTTGAGCTGAAAAAGTGAGGTGAGTCCGTATTCTTCAAGGTAAATAGGGTGGTATGAAGTTAATTCAATAGAGTTAGTAGCTGTTGAAATTCGAATCAATTGGTTGTGATGAACAACTGCTGTCTTGCTAATGATATCCGCACTGACTTTATTTGTGGAAGGGTCTACCGAAGTAATCTGAGATCCTTCTTTTAATTCTTGAGCGCTAAGGGTGGAAGAGCTAGCTAATATTTTTGTGTTCACATTGAAACAACATCCGTAATTACATATTTCTGAAATTGCAACGTCTTTCCATTTTAACCCCGGAAATACATCAACTATTTCGAATCGGTACCAGCTATAATCAGAATTGGGGGGAAGATCGATATGCTGAACACCCATAAGATCTTTCAATATCACGTAGCAAAGTGCTCTTCCATCACCATATACTTTGAGTTTTTTTACGCGTGAATTATTCTGCCATGCCTCGAAATTTTTCTGGTAACCGTTGAAAATACCGATATTACTGCCTCCATAAGGCAGATCCACTTCGAAGTATTCACCAATCCCATAATCGGTCTTTCCTTCTACCCATGCGGTTCTGGGATTCCAGTCATGTAAATTACTAGAAAAGTAATTTGATGAACCTTGCGAAGAAAGTGAGCTAGATTCACCAGAGGAAGACGGTCCTTCAGTGCATCCGCTGCCGTATAGAAAGGGAGCTTCATCTTCATTTTCTAAGGTTTGTTTTTCTCGGTAATCCCAATTTACTTTGGTTTCTCCCCCAGAGGCGTAAATAGTTGGAAGTTGGGCAATGCAGCAAAATGCTGGGCTTAGAATGAATAAGAGAGAGACGAGTTTTTTCATAAATTATTTTTTTGCAATCCTGTTTTTTGGATAAGTCAACATGAATTTGATGTGTTTAATTTGAAAAATTCTGTGTTGATTTTACCCAAAAGTAATCTTCCCATTCGGAATCGCTAAATCGATAGGCTCCACAGCCCATAAATTTGTAGGCCGGGTCTAAGATGTTGCTTTTGTGTCCAGGAGAGTCCATCCAAGTAATTAGCAATTCGTCGGCAAGCTCCCAATATGTCGGGTTTACCTTGGATAGGTAACATATATTTTCTCCAATGCTAGAGTATTGCACGCCAGCGGCTTTTATTCTATCGCTCATTGATTTTTTACCCACAACTGGGCTTGTATGAGAGAAGAAATTATAGTTAACCATATCCTTTGAGTGGTCAAATGCTGACTTTTCAAGCCCAGAGGAGTGCCTGAATTCTTTCCTTCCGTAGGAAAAACGTTCTTCATTTGTTCTGAAGAAAATAGCTGCGTTAAGTAAGGGGTAGTCAATGTTGTTTGGGTCGATTTCTTCATTGACAAGAGTAAGAGATTTAAAACTACGTGAATTGTAATTATTGTAATATGTGTCATTCCATTCATTCAATCTTATTTGGGAATTGACGAAAACACTGGAGAGAAGGGCTATGAATATTAATGTGCTCTGTTTCATTTAAAATGGGAGTTAAGGAGTTCTATTTATTTTAGAACTAAAGGGAAATTTGTTTATTGCAGATAAACAACACAAGTTTCTGTATAGATTATTATCAGTTTTTTGTGCGAATGATAACTTAGTTCTCATATTTCATAGTTTGATCATTAAAGTGGTAAATTTTTTCAGAGACATATTTTCCGCGACTTTTGAATGTCTCAATGAGATCAAAAAAATCTTTACCTGTGTCTTTAAAACTGATCTCATATTCGTGATTGTAGTATGAGGGGTCAAATTCACCAACTTCCCCAGAATTGTTTTCGAAATTTAATCCTTCATGGGCCTCTGTGAATTTTTCTTTATATAGAAGGAATATTTTTCTTTCACTTATAGCTGATCCTTGTCCAGATTCATATCCGGATAATACAATTGCGATATTTTCTTTTCCGACAGAACAAATCCCCTCTAGTTCGGCATAATCGCCCCATTGAGTGTTTAAACTACTAATTTCATATGATTTTATTTGCCATTGATTTTTCTTAAGAGTGAAATTAACGAGAGCATTTGTGCCCATCCCACCATGACTACCGTCCTCACCTCTTATTCCTAGTACAACAATGCATTGCTTTTCTCCGTTAAGGTTAAAAGCTTGTCTACCTTGAATTTCAATGTTTTTTTCACCTTCGATTAGTTTGAGTTTGAATTCTTTGTTTTTGGATTCTAAGATTTGTAAAATTTCATTATCGCTAAGTTTTAGTTCAAAGTCTCCTATTAGTTGTAACGCATTTTTGCTATGAGTTCTATTCAGACTGTCTTGTAATGAACTAATCTCTTGTGTTAAATTTAGAATTTTTCGATTTTCGTCCTTGAGGATTTCGTTTTTTTTATTTATTTCTGATTCACTTTGTTTCAAGCGCTGTTCTATGCTGGAGTTTTTGACTTCGAGTTTTTGAATTGTTTTGTTCAATTCTATATCTCGAATTGAATTCGTATTTCTTTCGCTCGTGAGCACTTGATTTATACTATCTAATTTGAATTTAAGATGTTCAATCTGTTTTTTTTTAGATTGAGAAAATGCAGTGTTACCTGAGATTGAAAGAACGAGTATTGCTAGTAGAAAATTCAGCTGCATCAGAATTGTTTCATTATTAATTGTCCCGCTCTTGTTCAAACCAAACTACCGAAAATCCCTCGTAAAGGCTAATTCCAAAAGCACTCCTTGAGTCGTCCCAAGTACCTTGCAAAAGGTGAATGCTATGATTTTCAGTTTCATAATATTAGAAGTTTAATCAAAGTGTTTTGACCGCATCGAAATTTTTCAAAGGATTTATATTTCGAAGAAAAACTCTTTTTTATCTCAGGTAAAAAGTAGATTCATTCGGTTCGCCATACCCAACAACTAATCTTCCTTTGAACAATCGAAAGCCGAAATTGCTACCGTCATCTGCACTCATTCCATAAAGATCAGCAAAAGAACCATAAGTTGTAATGTCAACATTTATAAAATAAAAAGAAGCTTCATTTTTGTTTGTAGCAATTATTCCGTATGTATTGTATGAAGAGATATACCCGTATTTAATTGTCAAGCCATTGTCGGAATTGTAAAATGATTTTCCGTCCATGTAGGAAATAACATTACTCTCATCGTCAAAAGAGCTTTGCGCTTTGACAGAGACGAAAGAGATTAATATGGTTGCAATGAGTAGTAAATGTTTCATTTTGCTTCTTTTAAGTTAATTATCCTATAAAAATACTGATAAAAAAGCTAAAAGTCATATTAACATTTAAAAAGGTTAAAACAATTCTGAATTTTCTCAATGGGAACCGCATATCAGCCCTTTGGGTTGATTGGCCGGAGTTCAACCAATTTAAAAAAGATGTAATCAGATTTAATGGGAAGAACTCCCTAGGCTGTCATATTACAAATTAAAACACAGCTTTTATTGTGAACACCACCATTAGCGTTTCGCCATCTGCAGAATACACAGCTCTAACTTGTTTGTTTTTCGGGTCAAAAATGTAATAATAGTCATTGCCTACATCGCTTGTTACATCGTAGGCCCAGACTTCTTTTTCTGCGTCATATTCCTTTGAAGTAACAAAATATGTCGACTTTAAAGATTCCGTGGTGTGAGAGAACATAGTTTCGTTTTCACTTAGCACAAATAAAGAGCTTTCTTCATATCCTTCGCAATTTTCAAATTCTTCTGAATTTGGATTCCAATGACAATATTGTCTGTAGATGCAGCTAAAGGATGTTTGTGCCTCAATGGCAGAGGTGATAAGCGCGCTGAATAAAAATATTAAAATTCCTTTTTTCATTTGGTCATGTTTTGGTCTACTAAAATATAAAAATTATTTTTATTTTTTTGTGAGCTTAATTTTTTTTGGTGAATCCTACTCAGGGTCCAATATCAGAATGTATTTTATTTTTCTTACACGTTCGGATTAAGCTCTGAGGTTCCTAGTCTCGATTACCCGCCAAATTTTAATTTCTCCAAAGGATTAATCTGAAAGATTGATTGCGGAGCAATTGATTCGAAGAATTATATTATGTTGTTCTTTCCCCCAAAACAAAATACATGTTCATGAGTCCTTTTCCTTTCACTTCAATGTCGCCGCGATATTCACAGGTGAAGATGTCCTTTACCAATTCGTAAGTGGTTTCGGTGATATTTACAAGTCCTACCGCGCCGCTACTTTCGGCTCTGCTGGCTGTGTTCACGGTGTCGCCCCAGATGTCATATGCGAATTTTTTGGTGCCGACTACTCCGGCTACTACCTCACCTGTATTGATGCCAAGTCTGCATTCATAGAAGGGCTCGCCCTTGGCAATGCACTCGTTTTTGTATACCGTCATGTACTCTTGCATAGCCAAACCTGCGCGTATGGCATCTATGGGATTAGTTTCATTGGCAATGGGTAAACCGCCAGCACACATGTACGCATCGCCAATGGTTTTGATTTTTTCAAGGTTGTATTTTTCGACAATAGCATCGAAAGCGGAAAAACATTTATTCAATTCTTCAATCACTTCTTCTGGAGACATACTGGCGCTGCGCACCGTAAACCCTTTGAAGTCTGTAAATAGCACTGAAACTTTTGGGTAGTGCTTTGCATTTGCTTTGCCTGTAGTTTTCAATTCATCAGCAACCTCATCTGGTAAGATGTTGCGAAGCAGTTTATCTGATTGCGATTTTTCTTCTGCTAGCGCCTCATTGGCCTCGAGTAAAGCAATCTTGAATTTTATGTTGGAAATAGTAAGTCTGTAGCGCGTTTCAATAAGCATGAACATAAAAACAGTTACAACAAGTAACAATAAACCGCCATTTACGAGAGCCTCTTCCGTATTCAAAACGGAGTTCATTTGAAAGAAGTAGCATGTAGCTAAAATGGAAGGCACAATAATGGCCAAAGAGTAATACCAATTCCACAAAACAAACATTCCCGCTCCAATGAACAAGGCCAAGTAGTTCAACGAATGTCCCGTAAAGCCATCCACTTCAATAACACTGAAAGTGTAGGCGTTCTGAATGGAAATGAGCAGAAACGGAATGAAAATTAACATTTTAGAATTGATGAACTTGTGTCTGTGCGCCAACAACGCCAATGCCGCAATAATCGATACGCCTATGCGCAACGACATAATTTGATTGAAGGCATGGGGAATGTTGAAATAGTCGGTAATTCCAAAAACAGGATCGAAAATTATTGCAATCCATGCACCGTAGATATGGTATTTTTCAGAGGATTTTTCTAAGTCCTCCTCCCAAATTAATTTTGATGCGTTCATGGTTTTTGCATTTTTACTCAAGCACTAAAAATAGTTCAAAAAAGTTTCTACCGAAATAGCCTGTTTTAAAAAATACAATGAATGGACTTCTTTATTCTCTCAATCGAAACTTCAAACCAATCTGCGAAGAGAAAATATCCGTGAAGTTAGGTGATACAAGTCCGCTGGTTTGATTAATTACCGCTTCCGTATTGGGAGAAAATAGGTAAGGGGTATAACCGATTTGAACGAAAGGAGAGAGTCGAATTTTATTTTTTAGGTTGAAGGAATAACTTGTTCGAACACTCAGATCACCGCCAATACCAAAAGCTTTTGAACGCGTGTCGTCAAAGATGAAAGGTTCGTCATTTACATTTCTGAACAGTGCACTTGAAGAGGCAGAGAGAATGAAGTCGGTGGTTAGCCCTTTCAATTTTTCAGTGCTTTCATAACGGAGCATGTATCCCACATTTAAAAAATGCAGGTTGTATTGATTCACGAAATTGACATTCTCGGCATAGCTGTTGAAATGAGAATATGATGCGTTTATTCCTTGTTTGAATTTATTTTCCGATTTGAAAATGTAGGATACCGAACCATTTATTCCATGCATGAAAAGTGGTTGCTTTTCAGTTAGAAAGGGTCTGCTGAAATTATACGTTTGAATGACCTTATCCCAGTTGTTGGCGAACATGTATTTGTACGAAAGATCGGCTTCAATTTCTTGCGCTTGGGTATCTATGAGACGAAATAAAAACAGGAGAAGGAAGAGTGCTCTCATTTTCTTACATCCTTTATTAGATTAATCACTTCTCTGTATCCCGTTTCAATAGCGCCGTGCACGGTCTGGTGGTGTCCATTCACATTCATGGCCTCACCTGCGAAGTAGAGTTTTTTATCAACGGATTCGCTGGCTACTTTTCGAGCATCACCCATTCCAACAGTGCTGTACGAGTATGCCCCTCTTACAAAAGGATTAGTGGTCCAGTTCTGAACATGCGATGCAACAAACGACGCCGAGGCTTGTCCGTTGTACATCGTGTCTAACTCTTGAAGCAATGCATTGGTTATCGCAGTGTCGCTTCCCAATGAAGTTAAGTATTCCGCTTGCTGTCCCATAATGAATGCGAGCAAAACATTGTCGTCTTGCACTTTTCCTATGCTGTCGTCTGAGTAGGAAGCGCAGATGTTCCCACCGAAAATATTCTCATCAAAAAACTTCGTGTTGAATTTTAGAAAAACTTTCATTCCCGCATCCATTCCAATTTTTGAAAAGGCTGTTGTTTTTTCTGTTGGAAGAGCAGGGACGAATTCAATGTCTCCCGATTTCAAAATGGTAATGGGAACGGTTATAATAACCTTATCTGCAGTATACACGTTACTGTTGTTGTCTGTAACGGTGATTGTAGAACCGGAGTAATCTATTTGCTTTACGGCTGTGTTCAATTGAATTTGATCTTGCACGTGAATTGCAATTTGTTTTTCAATGAGATCGAAATATGTTTCTTGAAATTTAAAATCTTCATCTCCGGAACTCCAATATTCCTCTTCTTTAATTTTCCAATAGGCTGAAATGTGCGAGGCCGCTGCGCCTGAATCTCCAGCTATGAATTCAACAATGTTTTTGTATTCATTTCCGAATCCTTTTTGAACGGCGAATTCTGCGAAGGAAACATCGGGTGCAGTGTAGTCGTCGAGAAAAATGGCATTGATGTCTTGGGGTAAGGAAGAAACAATCTCATTGTTGAACCAGAATTTTTCGCTGCTATCGTCGAGTGTAATTTGAGTGTCTGACTTTTTAGCTAAATCACCGATGATGCTATTTTTTCCATGCATCCACTGAGCTCCGGTATCAATAGGAAAGTTCGCAAATCCAGTTATTTTCCCAGTTCTACCGCCATAGTTCGGGGCCGCTTCTAAAATCTGAAAATCAATCCCCTTCGACTTTAAAATATATCCGGCATACAATCCCGCAGCTCCCGCTCCAATAATTAAAACCTTCCCTTGAAACGAAGAGTCTTCAAACAAAGTGTCAGGCCTGCACGAAGAGAGCAATGCCGAAGGCAATAGCAATCCACCGATTGAAAGAAGTGTTGTCTGTTTTAAGAATTTCCGTCTGTTCATGGTGCTTGATTCTCGCAATCAATAAAGTTAATGCGGAGAAATAGCCTCTATTTTTATTTCAAATCTTTTTCGATGTTCTTATTCACATCGATTCCTGCCTTTTTAGAAAGAGCAAGGTATTTTTTAGCCAAGGGTTTATTGTTGTTGTAGTAATAAATTAAGCAGAGCACATAGTAGCAATCGCCGATATATGGACTGTTGTTTAGCTTGTAATACTTCTCGGCAATTAGTCCGTATTTTAGAGCATCTTCATATTTATTGCTATGGAGGTACATCCTTGATAAACCGTAATATCCTTCGGGGTTTTCAGGTTCAATCTCAATCGCTTTTTTGTAATAGATTATTGCGCCTTCAGTGTTGTTTTTATATTCTTGAACTACAGCTAAATTTGTAATGGCCACAGCACCTGTCGGGTATTTACTGTGGGAGATGAGATAATATTTTTGTGCACTATCTAATAAATTTAGATTCCTAAACGATAGACCGAGATTGTCGTAGGCGTCAATATAGTTAGGGTCTTCACGAATGGCCAGTTTATAAAATTCTACTGCTTTTTTGAAATTTCCCTGCACGAAATAATCGTATCCGTTGTTGTAGTAGTTTCTTGCTGTTTCCGACTCGGTGGGTGTGTAAAGTTCATTGCTAATTACTCTTTTTTCTTGACCAAGGCAAAGAAAGGTATTGAGTAACAGTGTAAAAAATATTGATGCGGATCTCATATGTGATTAATTGAATTTGAGTTTTTGTTGGCTAAATGAGTTTTCGTTTTTTCATTTCATTCGTCACCGCAATGAGTAACGATGGAAGGTATTTGTGTCTTTCTTTGAAATAAATAGTCAACAACTCTTCGTCTGATTTATTTGAGGCTAGCTCAATCCATTCCATGCTTTCTTCGATTGCTTTTTTTCGTTTAATTTCTTTTTCTTGTTCAAGAATAATATTTATCTCTTTTAATTTCATTTTTTTTTCTTCTCCAGAAATTTCACCTTCAGAAAAGGAAAGTTCGATATCATGCTTTGCTTTATAGTTAATGAAGTCCATTTTACTCAGAATATCTTCATAACCACAATGTTCACATGTTAAAGTATACACATTTCCAGTGCACATGATTGGGATGAAGAACACAGTGAAAAACTTTTTTAGGTGCGATAAATGCCAGCTCGATTGGTTCAAACACCTTGGACATTCGAAATTATCTACGATGCCTAATGATGTGGGGGTGTCTCTGTAACCGAGTATAATCATTTTTCTAGTTAGTTTGTGTTTCTACTCTTGTGATTAGACTTACCGGTATCTTTGTATCACAGGCACTGCCCCCTTGGAATAGTCAAAGCATCCATCAAGTATTCTGGAGATGTTTACATCCATGGAAGCTCCCGCGGCCATTTTTACAGTAATACTACCGTCTTCATTTTTAGGAATAATTCTATTAATTTGCTCATCTGATAATTTGACATTAATTGAGCCGTCTTCATTGGTTGCAACTAATTTGTAGTTTGAGTTCGAATTCCAATTGGATGTGCTATCGTAGGCCATCGCAGGAGCAACAGAATGGACCATAAATCCGAATGAAGCCATTAATAAAGATGATCCAATCATTAATTTATACCAGTTTTCTGAAACGAATTTTTTCATGATTTTTATTTTTTAATTATTTATAATTGAGAAAAATAGTTAATTTTTCTAGTTGTATTTGAAATTTTATTTGTTTTTTTTAACAACTGAAATTTCCAAATAATGATATTTCTAAAAGAGTAAAATTTGTCCGAATTTAGTTTATTTTAGGTCCAGTAAAAGTACATTTACTCTCCCAAGTAGCCCTTGTACTCGGCTTTACTCCATCCATAAATAATCGCGAAGCATCCACCTATTAGAATGGAGTAGATAATGGGTGCGCTGTGAATCGATCTGTAATATTCGGAAGTGTGAATCAGTATCCACATGGGTGTTGAAACTAATCCGGCGTATGCGAGGCATTTGGTAAGCACTTCACCCATGTAATTGTTGAATCGTGTTAACGATGAAGGAAGTTTGTACAAGGTAGCGAACCATTGGTCTTTGTATCCGAGGAACAAGAACGCCACAAAGTGATTGAATGAAAATCCTTTTTCTTCAGGTAAAAGGCTTGTGGGTTTGAACGTCCGGATATAAAAAGCGAATAGGGCATATGCTGTTAGACAGCTGAGAATAATGAGCAATACAGACCATGAAGAAACACCAGCTACAGTTACAAGTGGATTAGCCTCTTTCGAAAGATCTGGCGTAAGGGTATGTGTGCAATACGCGTCGTAGCTGCGAGAGAAAAGTATCCAAGCGGTTACTGCAATGAACTTTAGGTTTTTGGGTAGCTTTAGCATATTATAAAAGTAGTTTAAACCAGCTAACAACTTAATTTTGCGAATCAAGAGCTAAACTAGAAGATTCGACCTTTTCTCTTTAATCGAAGTCCAAGAGTAAATTGGTTCATCAAATGCCCGCTTTCAATTATTATGTCACTGGTTTTGTAAGATCTGAGAGAGACTAGGCTTGTTGAAACAATGTATAGTTTTTCGAAATTCACGCCAATAGAAAACCGGATGTCGCTTTGAAAGGCGAGACTCGCAGATTTGTAATTATTTTTTTCATTCACAAGAGAGTAGTTGTGAAACTGTAATGCGGGACCTCCCACAAGTGTGAGATTCGTGAAAAATACTTTTTTAATGACTAACGTAGCTGAGTAGCCAGCTCCAATCGCAAAGCTTGTATTGCTGGCTCTATTAAGTTGGCCAAATTTGCCATACTCTGAACTTACTTCATTTGGAATAAAAGCACTGTCTGATTTCAATCGGTTAAAAGTGATATTGGCATAATGTACAAAAGATGTCGCTGATTTTTTTTGAAGTGCGTTTCCCTTAAATGCTGCACCGTAAGAAAATTTCCTTTTGTTTGTGAAATTCATGTAGTTGTAAAAAACATTTGTGTTTTTCAAACCATTGTATTGGTAATAGGGGGTAGTGTCATTAAAATTGGCTATAATATTTGATGAGTTTTTGTCGTAATAACCAGTGAACCAATTAAATCCTAATTCAGAAACTAAGTTGTCTTCGTTTGTTCCAATTATAAAATTAACTGCCTTAGGTTGTGGTTTTCTTTCAGAAGGTTGGTTGGGTATGCTATATAAATTGAATGAAAAGAATTTTTTTTCATCAGAATAAATTATCCCAACGTCAGTAAGACTCTCAGCAAAAGGCGTAAGTTTTGTGTTTTGAGTTGTGTCCTTGCTGTTTGGTTGTGAAATCTGTAAGGAGTGATTACTGTAGTTCTGATAAATTGACCAGACTGCATTGTTGTAATACTTCTGAATATAGGTGCTGTCAAAGTAAAATTGAGCAGAAGCTTGACTAAAATGCCAAAGAGATATTGCGAGAATAAATATTTTTTTTGTCATGGATCAATCAATAAATACACAAGTGTAAGTTCTGTTATGACCGTTTAACACCTCATAAGACCCTGCTTTTCCTGGTTCTCTTGAACAATGAATCAAAGTTCCGTCCCAAAGTTTCACTGAATCATTTCCATATCCATAAAAACAAATTTCAATAGTGTCGTCGACATATTCGAAATCTCTGATAATTGGATCTTCCACGCCTTCTACAAACGTATCAAGTTCTTTGTTATAAGTTGGAATGATTTTGCCTTCTTGAATAAACATGGGTAAAAATCCAGGTGGCGCTGGTACATCAATATAGCCATTGCCGGAATATTTTTTATTGGTCCAGTAATGATACCAATTACCCTCAGGTAAATACACCCTCCATGATGTTACTCCTTTCGATATGTCGTCTCTTGCGCCTCCTTCTTTTTCTGTAATTACGGGTGCGCTAAGGATTCGGTCACCTAGCATGAATTGGTAGTCTTGAGTTAATGCGTCTTTATCTCTCGGATAGAGAATTGATAGACTGCGAATAAGGGGCCATCCAAAATCTTCGGCTTGTTGGGCCAAGGTGTATATGTAAGGAAAGAGCTTAGCGTGAAGTGTTGCGTATTTTTTCCATTGATTTAGGGTTTCATTATCCTCATCAAATCGCCAATGATCGCACAAGGGCAATCCACGGTGCAATCTCATTACTGGGACAAGGGCACCCATTTCTATCCAACGGAACATCATGAGTTTGTCCATTGGTTTTGTTTTCTCACAGTTATAGGCACCTATGTCAATTGAAGTATTTGGATGAGCTGAAATACCTGAGGTGTTTAATCCAACAATTTGCCCTCCAAATCCGGAAAGATTATCGTAAGTAGCATTACGATCACCAGTAAAGTGAAATGCCGTGTTCGATTGTTGCCCGATAAATCCACTTCTTGGAAAGATTACAAAATCCCTATCTGGATAGGCAGTTTTCCAAAAGCTATCGGCATTCTTTGCCCAAAGCAAGGGATATTTATTGTGCATAGACAATCCATATTCTCCGTTGAATGATTTTGAATTATATGGGGTGTATTCTCCAAAATCATTCATCCAACCATCCACTCCAGCATCGGCTAATTTTTTGTAGAATTTGTCCCAAAACCACACTGCTACATCTGGATTAGTCCAGTCGAATTGAGAATTTCGCCATACTGCAAATTGAAAAACATAAGTTTCGCCTTTTGTGTTTTTTGTCAAGTAACCTTTTTGTTTTGCTTCTTCGTAAAGTGGGCTTTTCTTAAAAAGTAAATTAGTGGATAGATAAGGCAGCATGTATGAAATATGCTTCACACCAGCCTTGTGCTGATTTTCTATTAATTTATTAAACTTTGGGTATTGTTTTTCATTTAAAGTCCAAGCGTCCAACGGATGAAAAATATCTTTATTCCAATACCAGTCTTCGGCCATTATAGCGCTCAATGGAATTTTGTTTTCTCTGTGTGTTTTTAAAACTTTTTCATTCACAAGTTGACCGGTTTCTTTCGTTTGCCAATCATTACTTGCTGCGGCCCAAACACCAAATACCCAAGGTTTTGGTTTTTTGTAGCCTCCTGTGCTTTTGTAATAATCGCCAATAATCTCTAAAGGTTTATCAGAGAGAAATAATGTAGCATGAAAAGTATGGCTGTAATTGGTGATTTTTATTTTTTCGGGATTTGTTTTTGCAAAATCAAACTCACTGAAGTAATAACTATTTAGCAAAAGCCCATATCCCCTTAGATTGAGAAAAAAGGGGACAGGAAAATAGGTAATATCTTGGCCTTCTGATGAACCATAATGAGAAACCTTTGGCAAATTAACTCCAACCTCTTTGCACCAATTGGTAACTATAGTTCCTTTGTGATTTACCTGGTTGAAGCGCATTCCCATGCCGAGGTAACTGTCATTCGGTAGCGAAGAGAAATATACACCAATTCGCGAATGATGTTTTTCATCTTCTTTAGGTGGGTTAATTTCTGATAATTTAAAATCAAGTTTGTTGTCGATTAACTCATATTGGAAATTGAATAAACTGTCGTTAGCATCATTCAACAAAACGAAAATATGCAGTGAATCTGTCTCGAGTATTTCAATAGCTCTATTTACGCTTTGCTTAGAGTCACATTCCCCATCTATCCACACTGAAAATGGACTCCTTTCGATGATATTACTATTTGTGAAATGCTGAAGGGTAATACCATTTTCAATTAACAAGAGAGGGGTAGCTTCATCTCCTTTGATTACTTCGAATCTAAATGGCTTTTCGGTTACCTTAACAGAGTATTCAGAATTTTGGGAATAACAAAATAGGCCAATGAATGTGCTAAAAATGGAAAGGTGAAATTTTAATGACATAGCTAATGAATTTTTTCGGGCTAATTTGTCAAATGAAATCCGAGCGTTTCAATGAGTGATAGATTAAAATTGCATTTGTCTGCGTGATTAATATTCACAATATTATTCAACGCCTTTAAAGTGCTTTCAGCGCTTGGTGTTTTCGCATTTTTTACCCCCGACATCCAATCGATGACATCTCTTGTTTCGTTATCAATTTTAAAAGTTAAAAGCGACATGTTTAATTTTTCAAAAGGAATGAAAAACCAATTTCCATAATAAGGAGGTCTTTTCTTTTCCTCAGGCCCAAGAGGTAGCTCCAATGCTTTCCAAAGATAAATTATCCACCCGTCCATGTCTTTTTCTGCGTTCATTAGGTATACTTGTTCTTTTATGGCGGTAGTTTTATTTATACCCCATTCTCCGCAGAATACCGGTCGATTGGTGATATGAGAATTGTCCATGAATTTCGGTAATTCTTTGTTCATTTTTAATCCATACCAAGTGTAAAGGTGAAAAGAATAACAACCGTTTTTATCGAGTAAATTGTCATACTTAGAAAGAATGCTTAGGTCCGTGGAGCATTTATTTCCCTCATATACAATCATATGGTTTGGATCAAGTTTACGAATCTCTTCCGAGATTTCTTTGTATAAATCAATAACTTCTTTCTCTCTTTTTTTTTCTATGGCAGGCTCATTTATTAGATCGTACCCAAGTATCATTTTTTCATTTTTGAAATGCTCTGCAATTTCATTCCAGATTTCTATCGTTCTTTTTTTTGCCTCCTGAGAATCCCACAGCATAATATCACCCTTTACATAGCCCGTGCACCATAGTTTGTCAGGTGGTTTGGGTGGAACCATCATCGTGGGAAGAATAGATATGTCGTATTCTCTGAATGCGGGCAGCAATCTGTCAATGCTGTTGAAAAACCATATCTTAGTCGAGTCATTCTCAAAGAGTGCTGCATCAAATCCAAGTCTTACACAATTTATTCCCATTCGCTTCATTAGTTTGATGTCCTCTTCAAGAATAAAAGAGTCCATCATTTTCTTAATGTATTCGAGATAAGCTTTTTTACCAATGAGCTTAGAAATTTTTTCGGCGGTTACCTTTTGAGCAGTCTGAGCGCCGCCGATAACGTAATTTTCTTGGTATAGCCAACAACTTACGTTGGCTCCTTTGATTTGAAAATGTTGTCCATTGGGATGAATAATTTCATTTCCTACACGGTGGAAAAATTGCTCTGTATTTTTTGATTGCGCAGTTAAAATACCAAGTGAGACTAGCGCTAAAACAATAGTTGTTAAGACACGTTTCTGCATTTCATCTAGAATTAATTAGTTCGGAAGATACTAAAGAGAAGTTGGAAACAATTCGTTTTAAATCAATAAATTACATGTTTTTTATAATTTACAGAGGTGATTTTTATAGTATCACAAGTTGTTAGTTGAGCAATCATAATGGAGACATTGATTTGTCTAAGGAATTACTTCATGGATCCAATAATCTGCACAGGACAATTCAAACTATTCGCAATGAAGCAATGTTTGTGTGCTTTTTCATGGAAGGCCGCAAGTTGATTTTCATCCTCTGGATTTTGAAAAGTCGCAACAGGATGAAGTGTTATTTCTGTGAACTTCCCAATTCCGTGTGAATCGATAACCAACGTGCCTTGGGGTTTGTCTGTGTATGCGGTTACAATCACTCCAGCATCTGCGCAGCAATGTAAGAACCACAACATGTGACACGAAGACACGGAATACAACAACATATCTTCCGGATTGTACAAGGTCGCATCGCCGCGAAATTCCGGCGCAGATGAACAGGCGAGGGGCGACTTCCCTTCAGCAGACACCGTGTGATTGCGAGAGTATTCAGTATAAGCAGAAGTTCCTGTCCCCAGGTTTCCAGTCCATTTTATGTTTGCCGTGATTATTAATTTTTTAACCAAAGAGATAAACGGGTTGAAATTGATATGCTGTTAAAATGAAATTAAATCTTCAGAGAAATAGTTTTCGAAAGAATAGACCAAAAATATAGAGCATAATTTGAATTATTCAGTTAATCCTTAACGCATCTGACAGAAAGTCCTAAAGATTTTAGATCACAAAGACGTTCAGCATATTCTCCGTCAAAACCCACGTTGTGGTAGGACAAGTTTAACATGTAACCCCAGGCATTTTTTTCAGTATTTTCATTCAAGGTAGCCCACCAGGCCGCAGCTATTTCAATGCTTTGGAAATTTCCTCTACTGCCTCTAATTCCGCCGGGAACAGCTGCAAAGCCACTTGCGTTGCGTAATTTCCAACCTCCCTCATCACCACACTTTAAATTGTCCTCTAAATAAGTCCAATCATCGAAAGTAGCAACATGATATCCTTCAGGGGCGAGTCCCCGAGCATCACTTACTGCGAAGTGATTATAGAGTTTGCCATATTTTTTTTCATTTTTAGGGTCATTGTCATAATAACACCATGCGGGTTGCATTGTCTCGCCGGCTTTTACCCACTCCTCGCTTGTTTTAGCTTGAGGAATCCTATCTCCATTACGAAATTTCGAGACATTTAAATTCTCCATCATCCATGTCTGGTTGCCAATTGCAACAGTTTGTGCAATTGTTATTTGATATATCGAAACAATTATGAAGCAAATTAAAAGTGTTTTTTTCATAAATCTATTTTTCTTGTAAAGTTAATCATTTTTAATGTTCAGCAATCGCCATTTGCCTATGCTGTTAAACAATAAATTAAAAGTCCGATGAAATTGCTGAGTTAAAAAAAAGTAATTGTCAATGTTGTTTGAATTTATTCAATAAGATTCACTACTCGGAAACTGGTTTTTTTTAGGGAACTATAATAGATTTAGAAAAGAGGGGTACAAACTCCGATTTTCTAATTACGTTACAGAGATAACGCAGTTCCCTCATTCCCCCTCCTCGTAATAATAGGAGTAATCAATTCCTTTCATGAACATTTCACGATCGTTGATTTTCGAGGTTAATGCATTTTGAAGCAGGGTTTTTAAGATTTGGCTCTTTGTTGGACTAAGTACCATGGCATTCATGTATTCACGTTTACCTATTTGACTCCAATCGATACACTTTTGAATACGTTTTTTTAGAATTAAATCAAGCCAAACCCTTGCGCTTCGGCCGTTACCTTCCATAAACGGATGAGCGATGTTCATCTCAATATACTTCGAAACAATTTCATCAAAGGTTGACTCAGGCATTAACTCAATCTGCTTCAGATTTTCAATTAAGAATTTCGACATCGCAAATTGAAATCGTCCTTTCGAAATGTTCTTCTGCCTTATCTGTCCGGCAAAATCATAAAGTCCACCAAACAAGTATGCATGAATTTGCTGCAGGCCTTTTGTGGTTCCAACTTCGATAGAGTGAATTAAATTTCCTTCAAATAAGGTATAAGCTTTTTTCTTACTTTGCCCGTCTAAACTGTCCTCGCTGTATATAAACCAATCAAGGAATTGAAGGCCGCCATTTTTAGGAAATGTTTTAGCAAGGGCTGAAACTCCCTCGCTATCGAGCATATCAGTTTTATACATTTTGCCATCCGCAGCAGAAAGTTTCAGTTGGTTAGTAATACTAACCAACTGATTGTTTTCCTTCTTAAGCTTAGTCTTCAGATATTTCCAATAGTTTCGACTCTTCGAATAATCATTTTCATTGTTAATAGCAGCAACAACATCCAAAACAGAAAACCACCACTTGGAATTTTCTTCATCCCAAACAGCACGAACTTCGAGGTCATTAAAGAATCGGATGGAAATTTTAGCGTTGCTCATTGCTCACGTAAAAATAGCTCATACGCTTGAATTATGGGCATGGTCTTCAGGTTTAATTCTTCGAATCAATTGCTCCCCAATCAATCTTTCAGATCAATCCTTCGAATGAATAACGCAGTTCCAATTACGCAGTAGGAATAAAATCTCCGATTTTCCAATTGCGAAGCAGGAACAACGAAGTTCCCATAACGCAGTTCCAAGTTATTCACATACTATCAAAAACCCAAGTTGTAAAACTTTTGCCCCCACAATCAAACACTCTGAACTAATTTTGAGGTCCTTCAAGAACCGAATACCTATGGCAACAGATAATAACTACAAACCGAAAAATCCACGTAAAGACAGAGTTTCCTCTATTCGCGACTTCATGCCAGCGAATGAAATGGGGAAACTTCCGCCACAAGCCGTTGATTTGGAAGAGGCAGTTCTTGGCGCTATGCTGCTCGAAGGGAAATCGCTGAATGCAGTTATCGATATCCTGAAGCCCGATTCCTTCTACAAAGAGGCAAATGGAGATATATTCGAGGCCATTCGTGAGTTATTCGGTGCTGGACAAGCAGTTGACATTCTTACCGTAACCCAAGCACTTCGCAAAGCCGGGAAACTCGACTTCGTGGGCGGACCGCTTTACATTTCGCAACTGACCAATCGAGTAGCGTCAACCGCGAACATTGAAACCCATGCGCGTATCGTCTCGCAAAAATTCATTCAACGTGAACTCATACGCGTTTCGAACGAAATTATTAAAGCGGCGTACGACGAAACCACCGATACCTTCGACTTGCTAGACAAAGCAGAAAGTAACATCTTCGAAGTAGCAGAAGGAAACATTCGAAAGTCCTCCGATAAAATGAGCACACTCGTGAAGTCTGCCATGGAAGCGATTGAATTGGCCAGAAAGAACAAAGACGGAATTAGCGGGACACCAACGGGATTCAACGCAGTAGATAAACTTACTGGCGGATGGCAGAAGTCAGACATGATCGTTATTGCCGCTCGTCCGGGTATGGGAAAAACAGCTTTCGTTCTATCCATGGCGCGAAACGTAGCAGTCGATTTCAAACGTCCAGTTGCAGTCTTTTCGCTCGAGATGTCGGGTGTTCAATTGGTGCAACGCTTGATCGCAAGCGAAACGGAAATCAATTCCGAGAAACTTAGAAAAGGACAGCTGAAAGATTACGAATTAACGCAATTGCACCATCAAGTGGTTAACTTGTCTGAAGCACCGATATATATAGACGATACCCCCGCACTTTCGGTTTTCGAATTGCGTGCGAAATGTCGTCGCTTAAAGTCGAACCACGGCATAGAACTGATCATCATCGACTACTTGCAACTCATGACCGCCGGCGAAGGCAAAGGCGGAAACCGCGAACAAGAAATCTCTGCTATCTCTCGTTCCATCAAACAAATTGCGAAAGAACTCGATGTGCCCGTTATTGCGCTTTCACAGCTCTCGCGTTCTGTTGAAACACGTGGCGGAGACAAACGCCCTATGCTTTCCGACTTACGTGAATCAGGTGCGATTGAGCAAGATGCCGATATCGTAGGATTCATCTACCGCCCAGAATACTACGGCCTAACCGAATTCAACGACAACGAACGCACCCCTTCACAAGGTCTTGCAGAATTAATTATCGCGAAACACCGTAACGGTGGACTCGATAACATACGTCTTCGATTCATCGCGAACCTTGCGAAATTCGCTGATGTCGACGGATACAACTTCAACAACGATTTCAACGGAGGATCCACGGAAGCAAGGGCTATTCCTGCGAACAACGCCTTCCTAGATAGCGGAGCAACAACCATTACAGTGTCTTCGAAGATGAATGACGACTTAGGTGATGATGAGGACTTTACGTTCACCGGAGGGGAGGAGTCGCCTTTCTAAAGAAAAGAATGCCGTTGGCGAATGTTGGCTTTGCCAACGAATGTCCGAAGGACGAATGCCGTTGGCGAATGTTGGTTATACCAACGAATGTCTGCGACGAATGTCAGAATGACTTTAATTAATCTTGCGAAGCATCGTCGAAGACTGTCGTTCGAAGAACATTCGTCGAAGACATTCTAGCGAATAGTAAAACTCCTTTCCAAAAGAATGTCCTTATACCGTGCATTAAGCAACAACATTCGCTCATACTTCCCTTTTAATTCTCGAAGTGAAATGCCTTCGCTTACCGAGAGGTGTCCATTAACTTGAATTCTGTAATTGCTGAAGCCAATGCCTTTGGCGCGTTTCTTTTTTAGCTGATTTATTTCTCCGAAAACGTCCACTTCATAAGGCTGGCTAAATTGATCGTCGACCCAAACAATGAAGAGCGAATCGTTTTCAATTTTGTAGGTCAGCAATTGCGGAGCGTAGCTCTCTTTTAATTTTTGATGGAAGATTTTTTCCTTTCCCAACACATCAATACTGCTCCATGAAAAAGATGGCCAAACATCGTTCAATTGCCAATACAAGGTGCCTCCGCAACGCGGATTGCTGCGTTGAACTTCAATGGCTCGACACATGCCCTCAGCTTGCATTTCTTGCGTTAGCTTGGCGTATTCTTGGGTAGGAAGTTTGCTCGCTTCCGGATACCAAAGTTCTGTGTATTGCTTCATGAGACCAAAGCCCCTTGCGTTCTTCTGATGCAATTTTATTCCTTCCGAATTCATGTCGTAAGGCGCAAGTGGCGACATTAATTTCAACACATCTTCACTCGGAAAACTTTGCATGCCGAACTCACTCATGAATCGAGGCACCTTCGTTTCCAAAACTGAAAACGGCTGTGCGTCGTGCCATAAACCCCAATAATGCGAATCGCCAACGTCCATCGATTCTTTGTTGCCTCTTCCGAATTGCGGAGATGAAGGCCAATAGGGAAGGTTTGAAAAGTGTCCGACTATTCCAGGCAATAACTGATTAAACAATTGATTGTATTCATTGTCAATGGCGGCAACGGACGCGTTCGATAATCCCGACTTCCATCCCCAATTCGACCAAGCTTCTGCGTTTTCGTTGTTACCGCACCAAAGAGCCATGCACGGATGGTAAGAGATTCTACGAACGTTTTGCTCGGCTTCCCTCTGAACACTTTCTAAAAATTTCGCATCACCTGGATACATGCTGCACGCGAACATGAAGTCCTGCCAAATGAGAATGCCCAGTTCGTCGCACAACGAATAAAATAGATCGCTTTCGTAAATTCCACCGCCCCAAACGCGCAACATATTGAAGTGCGCCCCCTTGCATTGTTCCAATAAAATGCGATATTCCGCTTCGCTGTTTACGGAAGGAAGCATGCGTAGTGGAATGTAATTCGCGCCCTTCATGAAAATACTTTTTCCGTTTACCTTGAAGTAAAAACTCTCTCCGAATTCATCGGGTTTGTTCACCAACTCTATGGTTCGAACCCCTGCTTTCATGACACGCGTATTCGTTTTGCCACCTGCCGTTTGCAAGGTACATTGCACTAAATACATAAACGGAGTTCCAGCTTCATTCGGCCACCAAAGCTTGGGATCTTTTAATTCAAATTGAAAAATGAAATCATGTTCTCCCATGCGCGAAACGAATTCTTCTTTGAAAATTTGTCCGCCGAAATTAAAAGCAACAGTAACTTTTTCTTCCTTGTCGGCGCGATAATGAATGTGCGCGCGCATCTGCGCTTTACCTTCATTCAACGAAAGCGTTTCCACACCAAACGTTTCGAAAAGCATGTCGGTATGCCCAACGATTTCAATATTCTTGGTAATCCCGCATGTCACCAATTTCGGTCCCCAATCCCAACCGAAGTGATACTGCGGCTTTCGGCAAACCGCGCGAATGCTATCTCCTGGAAGGGGAAGAAGGCGTTCAGCTAATTTTTGTTTCGCGTAGGCTTCAGCCGGAGAAAAAACAATGCGCAGCTTATTTCCTTTCGGAAGAAGTATGCCTTTCACGTTGAAATCAAATTGAACAAATGCATTATTCGTTTCACCCAGAAAAATATTATTCAGGAAAATTTTCGCGTAGGTGTCAATTCCATTCAAACGCAATTCAATTTTATCTTGAAGAAGCATGTTCGGTTCGCAAACGAAATCGTTCAACGTGTATTCCCAACTTTTTTCTCCAACCCATTGCACAGTGGTTTCGTTCGTTCCAATAAGCGGATCTGCAATTTTTTTATTCAAGACTAAATCTCTGTGCACATTGCCGGGCACAACGGCCGACATGGGTTCTGTTTTTCCCTCTTCATTGAAAACCCACGTCATGAAGGGCGAAGTCAGGTTTTGCTTCACGCTTAAATTTTGTGCTGCAAGCGAGTTCATAAGCAAAGCGAATAAAATAAAAAGTGCTGATCGCATATTCTATCTGTTGTGTTGTGCGTTTTGAAGGGTAGGGCGCTTTCCGAAAATTTTCATTTCAATCAATGCTCTCAGATAACCCCATCCGTATCCTAAATGTAAAATGAAAAAGCTTAACAACGTTGAACGAGGCTCTTTGCTTTTCGCTTTAGCGGCGAACACCATTGCAAGAATGAAATAGATTAACAAAGGAAAGGCTGCGAAAAGAGAGTATTTCGGAACAATAATATTCGTGAGCAGTAGGACAATTAAATAACAAACAAAGGCAAAAGGAACCAACTGCCGAACAGTAGTTATTTGTCCGTGAAGTAAGTTCACATAAACTTTCCAGTAACCGTATTGGTAATACTGTTTCAACAATTTATTCAATGTTCCGCGAACGAAGTATTTGGAATTCAATTCTGTATTCAAATAACATTTCATGCCATTTTTTTCCATTCGGAAGTTGAACTCGTCATCTTGGTTGCGAATGAGCTCTTCTCTGAAATAACCTATCTTTTCAAAGACTTCTTTGCGATACATACCGAAGGCAACAGTGTCTACAAATCCGTTTTTATTTCCCGTTCTGAAATGTGCATTGCCAACACCAAACGATGAAGACATAGCACATCCAATGGCTTGAGAAGTTGCATCTTGATATTCATTCACGATAATTCCTCCCACACAATCGGCTTCTGGATTTTCTTCAAACGTCTGCATACATTTTTCAATGTAGTCATTCGGAAGAGCAGCGTGAGCACCGAGAATCATTTTGAAATCTTCGCTACTCGCTTGCAATCCCATGTTCAGTGCTACCGGAGTAACTCGACGTTCATTCTTCAACACAACTATTTTATTTTTATGTTGAAGGACAAGTTGCTGAAGTTTTTCAAGCGTGCCGTCGGTGCTTCCGCCATCGGCCACGTAAACACGAATGATTCCCTCGTAAGTTTGGTTCAAACATGAAAGCACACATTCTTCAATGTGCAACGCTTCTTGGAAGCAAGGAATGGCAATGCCTACAGACGGATAGTTCATTTCGTAATTTCTTTGTAGAGTTGAACCAACGTGCGTGCTTCGTTTTCCCAACTGCAATTTCCTTTCACCCAAATATTTCCTTTCTGTCCCATTTCAACACGAAGCGATTCGCTTTGCATGCGCTTCATGGCAGTAACCATTTCATTGTGGTTGGAAGGAGTCACAAACGAACAGCCTTCAACAAATGTTTTTTCCCAATACGGAAAATTCGACATGATAACAGGAAGTCCGCAAGCCAAATATTCGAACGCTTTAATGGGAAGCGATTCGAGGTAATTTTTTTCAGGATAAAGAATGGCCAATCCAACATGTGAATTTGCATAGTACTGGTAAACTTCAGAAGCAGGAACATGTCCAACTTCATTCACTTTTTCCCAACCTTTGGAAGACATGCACTTCTGTCTATACGCTTCAAAGTCCCACGCACCAACGAGTGTAAGCGAAGCCTTCTCAACTTCAGCAATGGCTTCAATGCATTCGTAGATGCCACGGATTTCGGTGAGTCCGCCGCAATAGATGAATTGTGTAATAGCTCCTTGCTGATTTGAAAGTTGAATTTGCGGAAGCGAAAGAATGGGATAGTTGCGTACAACTGCCGATTTGTTTTTCGATAATGCGCGGGCTATTTCGGGTGTTACTGAAATAACACGAGCACAAAAAAGCATGTGGAATTTTTCAATCCATTTGTAAATCAATCCTGCTGTTTTTCTCGCGATTAAAGGACCCAAAGGTTTGCTTTCAATTTGCTTGCTCACGTGTTCGTGCGAATCGAAAACGACCTTCTTTCCCAATAACCAGAACAACGGCGCGAAGCGAATGAGCTCTGGATCGTGAATGTGCACAACGCTGACATTCAATTTCAGAATGGCGAAGAATCCTTGCCAAGCGGTGATGAATAATTTTTTAAGTCTGCTGGTTGTTGTTGGAAGGGCAACCACGTGAACGCCATGCTTGTCGAGCGATTCCGTGTGCGGAACAACCAAGAAAACTTCGTAACCGGCTTGCGATAAACTCACACATTCCTTCATGAAGATTCGACTGTCGAAGGGCGGATGCAGCGTGGTGAAATGAGCAATGCGTGTTTTCATTTCGCTAAAAGTTTTTCGTAAAGCGAAAGGAATTTTTTTCTGTTTGCATCTTTCGTTCCGTCGCGTTCAATGCGTTCTTTGTTCTTTTGTGAAGCGTCCTTTAAATCAAATGCAAAGGCACTCGAAATGAAATCACTTTCCACATCTTCAACAATACATCCTGTTTCTCCGTGTAAAATCCATTCACGACTGGAAGGTAAATTTGAAAGAATGGGAATGCATCCGTAGGCCATGGCTTCCAAGACACTGATGGAAGTGGCATCGCTTTCCGGAATGGAAATGTAATAGGTAGCCTTCGCGTAGTTGTTGGCGTTGTCTTCGGGTTGAAGCCAACCCACAAAGATTGTGCTGCTTTCAATGCCCAAGGAATGCGCAAGTTCTTTTAAGTTTTCTGTTTCTTCGCCAACCGCTCCAACAATCAGTTTCCATTCTTCTCTGTTCGGTTGACTTTTGAATTTCGCGAAGGCGCGAAGAATAAAATCGATGCGGTATAATTTCTTGTGTAGTCGATTCGAATAAAATACTTTTTCTTTTTCTGCTTGAACAGGTTGAAGACTCATTCCAAAATTCGCAACGAGAATTTCCATTTTTCTTTCTGGAAATAAAGCCTGCATGTGCTCTGCCAAATCTTTCGAATCGGCTGTGAATGAATCGGCATGTTTCAAATTCCAACGCACAAGCGCCTTTAGCAAGAAACTGCGGTGAGGCGTTAAATAAATATCGCTGCCCCAAGCAGTAAGAACAGTAGGAATGCCAAGTGGAGCAATAGCTTTCAAAGCGTAATAGGCAATGCTGTTGACTTGATGAATGTGAACAAGATCTGGATTGAATTCACGTGCAATCTTTCGTATTCTTTTTGCTGTGTTGAATTGCGCTGAAAGACTCCATAAGCTGAAATTCACATCTGAAATCAATTTAATTTCCGCGAACTCTTCTTTCATCAATTGAAAAAAGTTTTCGGTGTGAATGGAAGGACTTCCGATGATGAGCAATCGCTTATTCTTCATCTTACGCTTCGTTCCAAGATTTGTAATTCGCTTGAAGCGTTTCGTTTTCTTCCAACCATTTCTTGTCGCGATCGCGTGTGTCTCCGACAATTACTGCTGGATTTCCGCTGATGATCGCATAGTCAGGGAAAGAACCCTTCACAAAACTAAAGGCCGAAACCAAGCTTCCTTTTCCGATGGTCGTCCCAGGCATAATAACCGCGTGTGGCCCTATGAAGGAATACTTTCCAATTTTCACGTGTCCTTCGTTGTAGGCCAATTTGTTTGGCGTTGAAGCGTAGTGCTTTCCGTATAAACGAATAGCGTCGTGACTGGAATGCGTAATGATGCTCACGAAGTTTGTAATCTGACAGCCTTCTTCAATCGTTAATCCGTTTGAGGCATCAATGAAATTCGCATGTCCGATATAGACATTGTCTTCTACGTGAAAATTCTTTTCGCCTTGCAAAAAAGTTGAACTGCAAATGCGCGTGAGCGGAAGAACTGTTCCGTCGGAACGCTTGTAACGTCCAACCATAACAGGCTTCATCCACTTCGATAAGTAAAAAAGAATTCTGCGTTTGAGCATGTTCAAATTTAGCCCAAATGCTCCAAAGTTTCGCGTTCTTTTGCGATGTACCAATACCAGAACATTCCACTAAGCATGATGCACACTCCAGATAAACTGAAAAGGGTAAATCCGAGAATCGGATCGTGCATGATTCCACCGACAACAATGCTTATTATTTTGAGCGAAAGTCCAACCAGTGAGAACGCGAAAGATTGATGCTGCTTGTGCACCACCGCTGTTACTGCGCTTACCGGAGAGATGAGGAAATTCGCGAAGATGAAAGGAATGAGTATGTGCGCGTATACTGCAGTCATTCGCCACGTTTCACCCAATAGGAATACGAATATGTTTTCAGTGAATAGAAATAGAATTCCGAAAATGGGGAATCCAACTGCGAATAGCACTCCGTAAATCTTCAAGACATACGAGCGAATATTTTTGGTGTCGTGAAAGGCTTGCGCGGCTTTTGGATAAAAGACTTGATAAATGCTTGCGCCAATTAATGCGAGTGGTGCTGCTAAAATTCGAAGCGATTGAAAGTAGTAAGAGCTGATTTCGCTCGCGAAAAATGTTCCCAACAAAAACACTATTCCATATTGCTGCAAATTGTCTACAAGCGCATTCGGCGCGTTATACGTAGGGAATTTGCTGTAGGATTTCCAAAGCAATTTCGCATCGTGATTCGATAAATTCTTCCATGCTTGAATGGCTAATTTGGAATAGTTGAACCCTATGATAAACCAGCCAATCACTTGCCCGAGTATTGCGCCGTAAATAAGTCCAATCGGATCTTCCGAAATGAATCCCCACAGCAAACTCGTTCCAACAGTAACGGCAGCGACGCTGATTTTAGAAAGAGCGTTGCGTGTGAAGGTTCCGTTGCGCGTTGACCAGTAATTTAGGATTTGTGTGAATCCAGCGAAGAAGGTAAACACAGGAACCAACAGAATTGCGCTTGGAACGTTGTATGAAAAAATACTTTGTCCTGCGAATATGAGCACAATTCCTAAAATCACAATTCCCAATATGCGCAACAATGTGCGTAACGAAAGAGCAACCAGTTGTTCAGCTTCTTCAGCACTTTTAGGCAATGCTATGGCGAGTTCAAATCGCAAAGAAGAAAAGGATAGAATGATGGAAGTGCATGCGGTGAAAAAAGAAAATACTGCGAATTCTTCAGGGTTGTACATCCGTGCTAACGCGAATGCACCGAGCACTTGAATGGCTTGCGCAGAGGCCGTTCCAATAAGAAGAATTGCTGTATTCTTTACAAAGGCAGACTTCAACAATCGGTTCATTCAGCAGCGAGTTTGGGTCTGGCTAGGTGCAAATACCAAACAAACGTAATGATGTACATGACGGAGCTCACCAGCGAATACAAGCCAATGGCCCAGTTCAAACTGTTGAATAAATATCCTAGGTAAAGTGCGGTCATTTTTAAAATGACATCAATGATGTTCAAACCGAGCGCTTTGTTTTGAACGTTTTCTAGAATAGCAGTGAATGAAAAAGGTGAGACGGAAAAATTCAACACAAATAGGGGGGCCAGCCATCTTGCCATTTCTCCAGAAGCCCGCCACTCTTCTCCGAAAACAAATGCGAAAAGAGAAGGTGCGAAGGCAACAATTATAATTGCTCCAATTCCGCTGAATGCCATGAGTGCCTTGGCTGTGCTGAGCATTAGTGGGCGATAAGATTCTCCGTTCTTTTTTAACTCGGAAGCCTTGTTGTAGTGTGTCAGGAAAACTGTGTTACTAATGAGGTTCACGGGTGCTTGAATAATTTTCCAGCACATGAAATAAAGTCCGGTTGTTGTATCTCCGAAACACACATTTAACATCCAAACGGTTCCGCTCAATTGTAAAGTTTCAATAATGCCTTGCGGGGTGTTAAAGAATATGTATTGTTTGAACGGCCTTAGCGAAATGTCTTTCACGGGCTCTTCCGTAAGTTCGTCTTGACGAGTTCCATTGAACAGCACCCACATGGAGATTACTTGGCCAATGATGAATCCGATAACCAGTCCTAAATAGTCGAAGAAGAAGTAACCCAATGCAATTGAGCTTCCGTTTATGAACAAACTATTTGCAACGCGATATACAGCGTTTGTGCGATATCTGTTTAATCTGGTGGAGAGGAAATTGTACGTTTGAATGACTGCAATGCTGAAAATTCCAATCGGAAGAAATGCTTCGAATGCAGAAATGTGCATGCCGAAGAAATACATAACACTGAATACAAGTGCAATTCCGGAAGCGAGTCTCCATGCGTTGTTTATGGAAAGCTTAGCTCGCTCACGTGCCATCATTTCTGTTTCCGCATTTGGAATGCTGTATTCAATTCGAAACGTAGCAAGCACTGCGAAAGGGATAATCCAAGCGTAGAACAGTGCGAACCATGCGAAGTCTTCAGCGTTGTACATGCGCGTCAGAATGGGCGCGGTTCCATAGGTAATCAATTGTCCAACTGCTGTGGCTGCCGAAAGTTTCAGCACATTTTTTAAATGCAGTTTTTCAATCAGTTCTTTCATGAATTCAAACGAGGCATGGGCATCCAATGCGATACCGATTGAAAGAACTGATTTGAATTTCCTTCACCTTTCCAAAAGTGAACGCCGTGTTTTTCAGCTTTCTCTTTGTCGTGCAAATAGAAATCTTTTTGGAAGTGAAGAACAATAACCTCGCGCAATTCTGTCTCACCAGTTTTTCCCGGAAGGAAAACGGTGTTACCCGGAACGAACGCCAATACGCGTTGTCCATCTTGAGGCAATTGATCAGTTACTGAAATCCAAGTCGACATTTCTGAATGAATTAGTTACCCGTAAATGTAGGCATTCTCTTTTCCAAGAAAGCAGCAACACCTTCTTTGTGGTCAGCAGTTTGTCCTGCTCTTTTCTGAAGGTCTAATTCTAAATCGAGTTGTTGTTCAAGCGTGTTGTTCCATCCAGCGTATATCGCTTGCTTGGTGAAAGCTAGCGCTTTCGTTGGCATAGCAGCCAAACGCGCTGCAAGTTCTGCAACTTTCGTTTGGAATTCATCGGTAGGATAAACATCATAAATAAGTCCCATATCTTTCGCTTCAGCAGCAGAAACCTTATCGGCCAAAAGCATTTGTGCCATTGCGCGTTGTGTTCCAATAATACGCGGAAGGAAATACGTTCCACCGCTGTCTGGAATTAATCCAATCTTGGTAAATGCTTGCAAGAAGCTCGCATTCTCGGAAGCAACAACCAAGTCGCACGCCAAAGCTATGTTTGCGCCTGCTCCTGCAGCAACGCCGTTAATGGCGCCAACAATTGGAATCGGCAATTCACGCATCATGCGAATGATCGGATTGTATCCGTCTTTCAAAATGCTTTCTAGTCCCGGTCCGTCAGTAGCAATGGCTTCACCCAAATCTTGTCCAGCACAAAACGCTTTTCCATTTCCAGTTAACACCACACACCGAACGTCCGTTCGGTTTTTAATTTCGGTCAATGCTTCTTGCAATTCAACAGACATTTCCATAACGAAACTGTTGAATTTTTCTTGACGATCTAAGGCAATGGTTGCAATGCCTTCGGTGTAACTGAGTTGAATGAATTTCATAATTTAGGATGCTTTGTAAAAGTTCTCGCGCCCTTCAACGAATCGCAAAAAGGCAACGGTAAGAATGAGTCCAGCTGTGGCTTTCACGGCATACGCCGAAAGATCAAGTTGAATAAAGGCCCATGCTCTTTCAGGATTAATACGATAAATGTAAAGTCCACCAAGCAATAAAATAAGTGCATGTCCAAGGAACCAAACAGCAAGCGAGTTCAACATTTTTTTCTTTCTTGGAATTTCTGCGAAGTATCCAGCTAGCAATGCAGCAGCCAAGAACCCGAAGTAATAACCACAATTCGTAATGGTGAAGACATGCTTAATTCCGAATTCATAATTCGGGAAAATATGAAGTCCCGCAATTCCAAGAAAAATATAAAATAATGCGGAAATAAATCCAATCTGCCATCCCCACCAAATAGCGTTGAACAACACCACTAAACTCAAGACTGAAAAGGGCAATTCCTTTCCGTAAGAAACCACCAATGGTCCAAGACCAATGAGCAATCCAAGGGAAATGACCAATCCAATAATGAAGTTCAGCGCAGGACTTTTAGTAAAAGCGAAATAGTTTTTAAACACGGCTTATTGGGTTATGGAATAAGTGTTGTTGTCCTTGTTCGTATCTATCGTTTGGTTCTTTGCATCAATAGTCACCTTCACAACTTTCATATTCTGATTTTTAAATTTGAGAGAAAAGGTTCTGTCTACCCAATGCCAATCTTCTTCAAGTTTCCAATTCTGTGGCATTTCACCTTTGAATTTTTCTCCGCGCATGAGTTCCAGTGGAATGTAATACACACATTCTTTTCCATTATCGAATGAAACGGTTACTTCGCAAGGCATCGGGAATAATCCTTTGCGTTCAAGTACGATTTCAGTTTCTCCTTTGCCTGCAAGCACAGTGTCTACAGCATAGTCCAACGTTTTCGTTGTCCCAACGAAATACTCATTGAACCAATCGAGCACCAATCCGCTTTCTTTTTCAGCAACTCGCAAAATATCAGCAGGAGTAGGATGTTTGAACGACCATTCGTTGAAATACGCATGCATGGTTTGATTGAATAGTTCTGAACCCATGATGTATTCCAGTTGACTTAAATATGTTTCTCCTTTGCTGTATGCAGCAACGCCGTAAGCATAGTTCGTTTCGAAATGATCGGCGTGTGTGGTTAATGGCTCTTCCATTCCTGCTTCAACGAGTCCGAGATATCCGTCAATCGACTCTCTGTGGTAAGGATCGGCTTGCGCTGGGAACAACGCATTCATTACCACAGTTGCTGCAAAGCTTGTAAAGCCCTCGTCCATCCAACAATACTGACTTTCATCGGTTGCCAGCAAGCACTGATACCAGGAGTGCGCGCCTTCGTGAACGGTTACGCCCACAAGACTTGGCAGCGACCTTTTACCTGTTATGAGCGTGGCCATTGGATATTCCATTCCGCCATCACCTGCTTGAATAACGTTGTAAACAGGGTAAGGGTATTTTCCGAAATCTGTACTAAGCTTATCAAATGCCTTCACGGTGAATTCAGGAAGACGATCCCACGCTTCGTTGTAATTTGCATCGGGCTGATGATAGAAATATATTTTTGGTCCGCCCTCTAATTGTTTTTCGGTGCGGACGTAATCGGGGTCGGCGGCCCAAACAAAGTCGTGAACGTTTTTCGCTTCGTACTTCCAAGTGAGTAAATTCTTTCCAACCTTTTGAACGCGCTTGAAAGACTCTTCTTCATTTAATAAAACACCTCCTGCAGCAACGACGTAGTTCGCGGGCAAGGTAATGTTAACATTGAAGTTTCCCCAAATACCGTAGAATTCGCGAGCGATATACGGATTCGGATGCCAGCCGTCATTATCGTATTCACTCAATTTAGGATACCACTGACTCATGCTGTATTCAATGCCTTCCGCATTGTCTTTTCCGCTTCTGCGAATTTGCAAAGGCACTTGACCGTTGAATTCCAATTCAATTTTAGCAACAGAATGCGCGGGTATGCCTTTCGTAAGTTGAACTTCCAAAATGGTTTCGTTCTCAATGAAGGAAACGGGTTCACCATTTACCAAGAGTTTGCTAATATGCAAATGTCCTTCTTGCTCTCTCGTTAATTTCGAAATGCGATCGCCTACTCTTCGGTCGGGATCTGGTAAAGCCACAGAACGAACATCCATGTCGCTACCCGGTTGAAAAGCATTGTTGTATAAATGGAAGAACAACTGTGAAAGCTCATCATTGCTGTTGTTCGTGAATTGAATGGCCTCTTTTCCAACGAACGAATCGTTCGTGGTGTTCAAAGAGATATCAATACTATAATCGGCTTGTTGCTGCCAATATTGTCCGAATGCATTTCCACCTAAAATGAAAAATGCAAAAAATAAAAGGTTTCTTTTTTTCATAATTACCAAATTACAGATTCTTCGTTCATCCAATGTCCGTGAAGTTTCAACGCTTGTTCCATTAAATCGCGAACACATCCATGTCCACCATTTTTGTTGGAAATGTAATGTGAAACTTCTTTCACCTCAGGAGCTGCATCGGCTGGACAAACAGCCAATCCAACAATTTTCAAGAGGGGTATATCCGGAATGTCATCACCCATGTAACAAACCTCATCATCATGGAAACGCCATTTCGATTTTAATTCTAAATACACTTCGCGCTTATTAGAAGATCCCAAGTGAACTTCATGAACCCCTAATTTTTCAAATCGATTGCGAACGGCTTCAGATCTTCCGCCGCTAATTACTGCAATGCGAAATCCGTTCTTAACAGCTAACTGAACAGCGTATCCGTCCCGAACATTCGCTGTGCGCATCTGCTCACCATCCGGGAACAACCAAACAATGTTGTCGGTGAATACACCGTCTACATCAAAGATGAAGATCTTGGTCTTCGCTAATTTTTCTTTGTAATTCATTGGTATTTTTCTAAAATATTTTTGGAAAGAAGGGCATAGATTTCCTTCCATTCAACATGATTATCCAACAATTGTTTTTGTGCTTCTATCGTATTCATGTCACCTCGCTGTGCAGGGCCTGTTTGAATACTTTCGGCACTTTTAGTTTCCAACAGTTCAACATGCGCCTTCAACATAGTGTAAAATAAATCGGTTGGAAGCTGCGCTTCCTTCAACAACGATTGAGAGATGTGTTGAAGGTGATTGGTAAAGTTGTTTGAAAACACAGCCGAAACATGCGCAAGCTGACGTTGCTCGCCGCTGGCTGAAATCCACTTGCCAATGGCAGGTTCAAGAAACGCTTTCACAATGGTCTCCGTTTCTGGATTTGAAAATTCGTACAACAACGGAATGTTGTTGTACTTCACTGACGTTCCTTTTTTCAAGGTTTGGCAAGGCCAGCAAACGGCTCTGTTTTTCTGAGGAAGATTCAAGATGGAAGTGCCTCCTGAAAAGTGAACCGCAATAATTTTTTCTGGAAGTTGTGCTGCAACTTCAGCAATTTGAGAATCGGGAACAGCCAATAAAACCAGATGATAACTCTCGTTAATATCGGAAAGTTGCGTTGTTGTTTTCCATGGACTTGAGACCGGAAGTTCGCGAACCACATGAAGATCAATTCGCGAATTAATCTCACGAAGAGCAGCGTTCAAGTGCCACGCTAAATTTCCATTTCCAACTAGAGCTATGCGCATATCTCTGCGAAGATAAAGCGAAGAAGCGTACCTTTGTTTCATGACATTAACGGTTCAACTCGATACCCCTTCACGTTGGAAGGATTATGCCCTTATAGATTGTGGCGATTTTGAAAAATTAGAGCGCTTCGGCGAATTCATAACTATACGCCCAGAACCACAGGCAATATGGCCAAAACGCTTGTCAGACGAGGAGTGGAAGAAGCGCGCGCATGTTCGTTTTGTGCAGAAAGGAAGCAACATTGGCGAGTGGACCAAGATGAAGAAGATGCCCGATCAGTGGAAAATTCAATACGAATTAATCAATGGAAAGAATTTAAACATGCGTTTGGGAATGACTTCCTTTAAACATGTTGGAATATTTCCTGAACAGGCGGCCAATTGGGACTTTTCCATTACAGCTATGGAAAAGATGCAAATTGAAAAGCCGAAAGTCTTGAATCTCTTCGCATATACTGGTGGCGCTACAGTGGCCTGCGCAACACACGGAGCAGATGTTACGCACGTCGACAGTATAAAGCAAGTGGTGACGTGGGCGAATGAAAACGCACAACTCACTGGAACGAAAGACATACGTTGGATGGTGGAAGACGCCTTGAAATTTGTTCAGCGTGAAGTGAGAAGAGGAAATAAATACAACGGGATTATCCTTGATCCTCCGGCATTCGGACATGGACCGAAAGGGGAGAAGTGGAAGTTGGAAGAACATATTTCAGAATTGCTCGATGGCGTGTTGCAGTTGTTAGATCCGAAAGAACACTTCTTAGTTTTGAACGCATACAGCCTCGGGCTTTCTCCGCTTATTGTTGAAAATTTATTGCGACCGTTTGCCGGAAATAACTTGACTATCGGAGAACTTTATTTGAATGCGGAAAGCGGCGTGCTACTTCCGTTAGGCGTTTTCGGAAGAATTTTAAAAGTATAATTTCATGCGGAAATTAATTTCCCTTTTCGCAATTTGTGCGGCCCTTACTTCATGTAAAATTTCGGAAGATACTTCCGCAACCCCTCATTCCATAAACCCTATGACAACCTCTAAATTGTTTGACCCGCATTCAGCTGCAACGTCTGATGCACGTGTTTCTCATCTTCATTGGACCGCAAATGTGAATGTGGAAACACATGTCATTTCAGCCAACGCAACATTCGATTTTGTTGCTGAAAAAGGAGCGAAGCAAATTTCCTTCGACACGAAAGATTTGAATATTGAATGGGTGAAGGTAAATGGAAGAAAAGCATTTTTTTCAATGGATGAAGTGAAGCCGTTTTTAGGTCAAGCGCTGCATGTTGAAATTAAAGACACTGACAATCAAGTGAGCATTCAATACACGACCTCTCCCAATGCAGAAGCGTTGTTGTGGGTGGAAAAAGAAAACGAACTACCTTTCCTTTTTTCTCAATCTCAAGCTATTTTAGCGAGAACCTGGACCCCTTGTCAGGACAGCCCTTCGGTGCGTTTTACCTATTCTGCTGATGTTACAGTTCCGAAAGAATTAATGGCGTTAATGTCTGCTGAAAATCCGCAAGTGAAATCACCAGACGGAAAGTATCATTTCGAAATGAAGCAAAGAATTCCTTCTTATCTATTGGCTTTGGCTGTTGGAGATGTGGCATTCAAATCGTTGAGTGAAAACACGGGTGTATACGCCACTGCCGATATGTTGGAATTGGCTCACAACGAATTTTCAGACATGCCCGGCATGGTAAAAGCCGCAGAAGATTTATACGGTCCTTACGCTTGGGAGCGATACGATGTATTGGTTCTTCCCGGCGCGTTTCCTTTTGGTGGAATGGAAAATCCAAGATTAACTTTTGCTACTCCAACTATTTTGGCTGGAGACAAATCTTTAGTCTCGCTAATTGCTCACGAGCTAGCTCACAGCTGGAGCGGGAACTTGGTGACCAACGCCACATGGAACGACTTCTGGTTGAATGAAGGTTTCACGGTGTACTTCGAACAACGCATTATGGAGTCGCTTTATGGAAAGGCGAAAGCAGAGATGTTAGCCACATTGGCCCGTCAAGATTTAAACGCAACACTTGCTGAACTTCCAGCAGAGGACACGCATTTGAAGTTGGCTTTGGAGAATAGAAATCCAGATGATGGCATGAACGATATTGCCTACAACAAAGGCTACTTCTTCCTTCGAACCATAGAAGAGAAAATTGGAAGAGAAAAGTTCGATGCGTTCTTGAAGAACTATTTTCAGTCGCATGCGTTCGGCGTTATGACTACAGAAGGATTCATAGATATTTTAACGACAGAACTTTTAACCAAAGAGCAGGCAGATGCCATTGGAATTGACGAGTGGATTTATTCAGCTGGATTGCCGGCGAATACAGCCGTTGTTCAATCGGCAGAGTTAGAGAAAGTAGATGAGCTTCGATTGAAGTGGGAAGGAGATGAGATAAAGAACAACGATCTTCCTTGGAACAACTGGAGTTACCAAGAGCGTTATCGTTTTTTATCGAATGTGAATTTCAATCTATCGCTTACTAAAATTCAATCTTTAGACGAGAGTTTCCATATTTCGAAAATTGGAAATTCAGAAGTTCTTTTTGCATGGCTCATGTTATCGATACAAGCGAAGAATGAAGCGGTATTCGCAGACCTAGCTACCTTCTTAGAAAAAGTAGGGAGAAGAAAATTCGTCGCGCCGTTGTATGAAGCTTTGGAGAACAACGGATATCATATCACAGCATTGAGCATTTACGCGCATTGCAGAGGCAATTACCACGCGGTAACACAAAACACCGTTGACGAGACGCTGCGTTATTTCGAGAAGTAGAAACGAAATTTTTAATTTAATTTGGAACAGAGCGAAGCTCGTTTCAACTTAAATTACCATTCATGAAGATACGGATTTCAATAATGTTGGTGATGTTCTTTCTATCGGTTGTGAGCCATGCGCAACAACGAGGAAAGGTCATTTCATTCAACACTAAGAAACCCATTAGCGGTGTCGTGGTGAAGTGGAGCAACGGAAAGCAATTTGCTGTCACAGACGAACAGGGTGAATTCGCCATTCCAAGCTCTAACAACGGGTACGTGGTTCAATCCATTGGTTACTACGATTATACCACTACAAAAATTGGAAGAGTCATTGAATTGACCGAGCAGATTTATCAGATGCCCGTGCTTAGCATTACAGATAAACCCGATAGCATTTTTGGAAGCATTAAATATTCCGTTGGCGATTTTGTTTGGTGGAATGGTATGCTAACCATGTTGCTCTATGAGCATGAGAAATTGTTTAAGCCTGCAAGCGAAAAACGCGACTTATGGGAAGACGCTTGGATAGCACAAATAGATTCCTTCGGGAAAATTGTGACTTCCTTCCACATAAATGAGCCCGCAGAGCGTTTTCATCTCACTCCTACAGGTCTGTGTTTTGTTCTTACAGAGAATTCTGTTTTTCAACTTCAATCAGAACCTTTTTTGCATTTAGATAAGTTGAGCTACGAATCCTTCCGACAAGAATATGAACCCATTTGCGGATTTCTCAAATCGAACATAGTCTTTCACACCTTCACCGAAGAATACCCTGAATTCAGTTATTATATGTTGAAGGAAGACAATGAAAATCCTATTGAACTGGAACATGTGGCCGATTCCTTAACCATGGAGTTGTTCAAGTCTGAGTACAAATACATGAACGGAAGAGCGAAGCGTATTGCTTATCAGTATGAATTGGATTACGGCGTTCCGAAGGAGATTGTTGCCGGACAGATGACGCGGTTTAAAGAGAGTCCGTATTACCAAGATCCCATAGCGAAGATTATTCAGTTGGAAGATCACTGGTCAATTTTCAATGTTTCACAAAAGGCTGTATTAACAGTGAATGCCGATGGAACGGTAATGAATCGGTTGAAAATGGAAGGTTCCCGAAATTTGGCCTCAATTCCAGCAAAAGAAAAAATTTTATCTGTTCAATTCGATTCTGAAAAGAAGGAAATGATATGCTTTACCCAACTTCGAACGGGAGAATCCATGTTGAATTTATTGAAGGAAGACGGAACTCTTGAATTGAAAAAGAATCTCTATTGGCAGCATATTCGGAATCCACAAATAAAAAACGGTAGAGTGTATTACCTCTACCGTCCTTTTGAAAGTCGTAATAATTGGTACTTATATTCGGAGTAATTACACCACGTGATTCCAATTGTGCGTGTCGTTCTCTCTTCCGCGTTTTACGCGATCTAAGTACAAAGCAACTTTAGGAGCAAATTCCCAAGTTGAGTATTCATTCAGGTTGAAATCTTCACCATCAAGGCAAATGGTTCGAATAGGAGCAATGGTAGCTGCAGTTCCTGCCCCAAATGCCTCGTTAATTTCACCGCTTCTAAGTCCTTCAATGAGCTCAGCAACAGCTATTCGCTTCTCTACTACTTCATATCCCCAGTCGCGAGCAACTTGCAAAATAGAGTCGCGTGTAATTCCACTTAAAATAGAATCTGAAAGTTGTGGAGTCATAATGGTGTTTCCCTTGCGGAACATCACATTCATGGTTCCACTCTCTTCCAAATATTCATGACTTTCAGCATCAGTCCACAACAATTGGTTGTATCCCTCATCTTGCGCTTTTTTAGTTGGAAGAAGCGCAGCAGCATAGTTTCCTGCGGCTTTCGCTGAACCCGTTCCGCCGTGAGAAGCACGAGAGTAATGGTGTTCAATTTTCACCTTCAATTCAGAAGTGTAATAACTTCCAACCGGACTGGTGAAAACCACAAACATGTAACTATCGCTTGGTTTTACGCCTACATATTCGTCAATGGCAAACATATGCGGACGAATGTAAAGCGCTTCACCGTCAAGGGTAGGAACCCAATTGCGATCTAATGAAATAAGTTGTTCAACGCAGTGGACGAAAACGTCTTCGGGCAGGGTAGGCATGCACAAGCGCTCAGCGCTGTGATTCATGCGTTTCGCGTTTTCTTCTGGACGAAAAATAAAAACTTCGTTATCGGTATTACGAAAAGCCTTCATGCCTTCGAAAATGGCTTGGCCGTAGTGTAATGAGCTAATGGCTGGAGAAAAATGCAAAGGACCATAAGGTTGAATAACGGGAGCTCCCCATTCACCGTTGTGGTATTCCATAACTAACATGTGATCCGAAAAAACATGACCAAAACCGAGGTTGTCCCAATCTACTTGGTTAATGCGGCTTTCAGTAACTTTACGAATCTCAATCGGTTTTTGTGTAGCTATCATTGAGCGGGTTGATTGATTCCCTAAAAAATTAGGAATCCAAAAATAACACAATTCTTCAGACTTTAGGCATTCGCTGAAGGCGCGAACAAAAATTTGTTCGGACTTACCAATTCTTTCTTAACGGCATACATAACAATTGCAGCAGTATTCTTCACCCCAAGCTTCTGCATAATGTTCTTTCTGTGCGTGTTCACGGTGTGTGTGGAAAGGAATAGTTTTTCCGCAATCTCAACATTGGTATAGCCTTCGGCAATGAGCGTAATGACTTCATTTTCTCTGTTGCTTATGGTTGTGGGCTCGCAGTCGTATGTGGCCACAGCTAAATCCTCGACATCAATGGCTTCCTTGCGTATACGATCGACAATATTTCCACAAAAGAAAACACTGCCAGCAGCTGTTTCTCGAACCGAATCAAGAATCTCATTCACGTCACAGTCCTTACGTATGTAGCTGGTTACTCCAGCACGCAAGGCATTCACAATGGTTGCCCCGCTTTGATCGGCAGTTAACGCAACAACTTTTAATCTAGGTTGAAGACGCAAGGATTTGGTAATCGTGTCAACAGAAAATCCTGGCGCAGTAAAGTCCATTAGAAGAATATCTGCTTCGAAAGAAACCAGTAAATTATACAAGCTCTCAGAATTTGACGCGTCACCTATGATTTCTATATTTTCGTAATTGGAAAAGATAGAATGAAGTCCAGTTTGAACTATCTGACTGTTATCGGCAATGATTAATCGAATCATGCCGCGAAGATATGTTAAGTAAAACGATTCTAAATAAGAAATGACTTTTATTTCTTTTCACTCAATCGGTATGTAACCTGAATTCCCATGCGCATGTGACTTTCGGCTTCCCCCAAAGGAATGTCGGATTGAATTTTTTGCTGAAAATTGATTCCATAGGCCCATCTGCCACGGTAGGCGTCAATAGCGAGGTTGGCCCACATCTGATTTCCTCCGGTTGAAGCTTCAGCAATTCCATAAGAAAAATCTTGATTTTGATTTTCGAAGGCGAGACCTCCTTGAGGCATTAGCGTGAGCCTCAATCCTTCCATATTCAATCGATAAAAAGCTACTGCTGAAAGTGCAGTTGAATTTCCAAATTCATAATTCAATTCGTTTGCTGAAAAGAGACGCTCTTGCGCATTCAGCGCAAGACCTAAACTTTTCCTTCGGAAGACATAGTATAAATTGAAGTTGCAGGCATAAGCCCCTTTTCCCAATTGAAAATTTGCCGGTAGTCGAAGAAGTGTTTCGTCTCGTTGCATGTATTTTCCTGTTGGAAGTGCAAGTCCAATTCCAACAGTCAGAATGTGCTTGCTCGTTCGGAAAGAACTGTCTGAAGTGTTGATTAGTATTCGAGAAGCCCCCAGCTGAATGTCGCCAATCCCCTTGATTTGAGTCGTTCGAGCTGTTTCAATGCGGGTGTTTATTCCCATTGGAATACTCAGGGAATAAATCATTTTTTTGGAAGTGAATTTCCGGAATGTGAATTCACTTTGAAGGAAATGGTCTTCTTTAATAATGCTTGCCGGCAATGGGCTGCTGTATGCAGTAACGGGATGAATAGCCGAGAAGTAATTCATTCGAAAAGCAAATTGGTTCTGTCCGAATAAGGGCACCACACCTTGAAAATTCCCAGATGCACCTCCTCCACAACCATCGCAAGCGGAAGATGAAAGTGAAGCTGCCGTTAGCAGCCCCACTATGTAGAATTTGAAATTCATCTTATTGGTGTAAATGTTCGAAGGAAATTGAACTTAGCATATTTAACAAAAGCGTTTCGCTTTCATAGGTTCCAACTAAAATGGTATCCATGAGGGCTGGCGTAATGCCATTCGCAAAGAGATTTTCCATGTTCATACTCATGTGAATCATGGGAGCAGCATTCGGAGAAATGGAGAGAATTGTTCCAAAGTCAAACACCGCTGAATAAGCAGGTCCGCCTGTTCCGAAGGCC
>Ga0304730_1000147_pt1 | contig 64353 bp, 53 predicted proteins | sample M_130628_MF_Meta_FD_190474 | JGI IMG/M metagenome (GOLD analysis project Ga0304730, IMG submission 190474) | Freshwater microbial communities from Lake Montjoie, Canada to study carbon cycling - M_130628_MF_MetaG (v2) (version 2) | ecosystem: Environmental > Aquatic > Freshwater > Lake | place... | reverse complement strand
TTATGTTCGCCACTCTTGAGCTCCTTATGCGCCTTAAGGATCGCTATGATATTCAGTTTAAAGAATTGATGTCCGATAATGGTTCTGAATTTAGTGGGCGCACAAATGGTGCAAATCATCCTTTTGAGAGAATGCTCAAATTCTACAATATTAAGCATATTTATACTCAGCCCTACCGCCCTCAAACCAATGGTAAGATCGAACGGTTCTGGAAGACTATGGAGGATGAATTGCTCGATGGAGAAACGTTCGAATCTTTGGAAGAACTTAAAACACATGTGCTTGGCTATGTAATTTACTACAATGAACACCGCGGTCATCAGGGAATTAATAATAAAACACCAAAATCTCAACTAGAAAATCAAAACAATTCAAATGGAGCGTTATTAAAGGAAAAAAAATAACTAAAATCCGTATGCGAGTTAATGAACTCGTACAGGGACGACATGATTTTTAATGAGTTAGTGAATTTTAGGATAAGCTCTTAAAAACATCATTTTCAGAAAGAAACTTTGCCACTTCTTTGGCAGCCATCGCTCGATAATACTGCTCTTTAAAAATTTCAGGATCCTGCTGTTTTAATTCAACATAAGTTTTATGTAATCCCTGTGGCACAAAAGTTGAATCAAATAAAAAGAAAAGATCGGGATTATGGACCTTTCTAAAGGTACCTACTTTAGAAATCTTAAAGATTTTGTAAGTATCTGGACCATAGATCAACACAAGAGTAATCACCACACTCAGTTCATCCCCATCATCAAGCAATTTACAAATCCCCTCGTATCCAAGCCCTTTGTAAGTAAATTTAGTAAATGTCCCAGGGAAATCTTGATACTTATGAAAATAAATAGCGCCATCATCAACAAGTAACGGCTTTTGAACCAAGTCCCATGCTTGCTTAGCTTTAGCAATTGCAATTTTTTCTTGATCTTCTGTCTGCTCTTCAAACAAATCGGCATCAATGTGCTCTATTGTAAACGGAGCATTTTCAGAAAGAAATTGAGCAAACAAAGTAGCCTTACTTGCGCGACCTGTAACATAGTACAAAACGCTTTTTCCTGATTCTACAGCCATAAAAAATCTCCCTAACCATGATTTTATTACCTCTATTGACTCGTCGCAGTATACAGAACATCATACCGAACCACTATACTTTTAAGCTAAAAATTTTCTTTTTTTAATTTTTTCTTGTTAAAACAATTTGACATAGTATATTATTCAAATTGAATATAGTTTTTTAAAAAAAGGAAAAATATGAAAATAACAAAAAAAATTTTAATTCTTTCGCTAGCAAGCCTTTATGCAAGCAATAAGCCTGCAGAAGAAACTTCGCTTTTAGCTCAAAGAAGCCAGGGATACGGAACCTTAGTAAATCAAGAAATGGAAGAATTACTAGCCGACGATTTAAGTAATGTTGTTGACCTGTTAAGGCAAGATTTACAAGCTAGAGAAGCTCAAGTTCGAAAAAAAGGCCGATTTAAAGATTTAAAATTTAAAACAATCGATGATCTAACAGGCAATATTATTGAACATTTTAGTGCTCATAACCTTCAAAGACTCCTTGAAAAAAATGAACAACAAGCAATGTTCAAAGAACTCCTTGCTCGATTTCGCCAAACAAGTGCCGAAATAAATGAAAGGCTTCAAGCAACAAAGGGCTTTTTTGGTGGTCGTTCTGCTGCCAACGAGCAACTCATTGAAGATGCAATAGAACAACTCTCGGGTCTTTATGCTCAAATTAACGAGATTGCAAACAGATTATATATAAAAGAAAGAGCAATCGAACGTGAACGGCTAGAGGCAAAAAAATTTATTGCACGTTTAAATGAAGATTCTGAAAACGGAATAGTTACCATGGACGAGTTTGATGGAAAAATTCCAACGCTCATAAATACGTATTTACGTTCTGCTGCTGTTGAAGAGACAGACAAACAAATACTTAACGATCTTCTTGCCTATATTGAAGCTAATTTTGATTGCCAATATGATTCTTCTGGTGCTTTTAACGGTGACACCAATTATGTGTACACACGAAAAAATTAATCATATAGATAACAAGTTTAATTAAATAACAACTTTTTTAGTACTATCTGATAAAATATTTTAACTTATCTGATAGTGCTAATTTTTTTTAAATAGAAAGTTTTAAATATGAAAATAACAAAAAAAACCTTACTTATTTTATTGGTAAACTTTTATGCCGATAATAAAGCAGCAACCCCTCTTTTAGATTCAGGCCAGAGCGACCAAGGACCTTTATCTCCATCTAGAGAATTTGATCGGCTTGTGTCTTTACTAGAAGCAAACCTCTCAAAAAAAAAAGCTTCATATTCGAAAAGAAGGGCAACTCAGAGACAAGGTTCTTAATGAAATGATTCTTTTAACTGAAGGTGTCATCCAGGCATTTCATCGTAAAGACTTCTGTGCTCTTTTAGAAAAACATGACAAACACGTTACGGCACAAAGAATTCTTAGTGCTTTTTTTAAGAAAAGCACTACGCTTGATCAAGCCCTTGTAACAACAAAGGGTTTTTTAGGTCATCGTTCTGATGCCAATATACGATTAATTAATGATCACATCAGGGATCTAAAAGCGCTTCAATTTGCTCTTTATAATCAAGCTAAACAAGTGACTTCTAAAGAAGAAACAGACAAAGCAACTATAAATAAGAAAGCTTCTGATTGCGTAACTGTATGGGGTGAAAAAATAAAACATACAAGATTTCTTGATCGACCTCTTATAAGAGAAATACAAGAATACCGTGACCATATTTTAGTTGATGAGGCAACTAAAAATGCCCTTCGCGATATAGTACAATATATCAATGATAATTTTACCCTTCATTACGACAAGCGCTATCGAAAAGATGAAGATGGGTATTATTGCTGGACAAATAACTCTTCTTATCTGTAAAGGAATAAAAATAAAGGGCCTGATTTTAATCAAGCCCTCTTATAATTTACAAGCGAATACTGTTTACGCTGAAAGCGGAACAATCTCAGCGCGTCTATTTGCTTCAATTTTCCCTGGAGCATCAACTGCTGGTTTGGTTGCCCCAAATCCAACTGCTTTTAAGGCAGACTTATCAACGCCAGCATCTGCAAGAGCATTTACCATCGTATGAGCACGTTTTTGTGAAATAGCTAAATTGTAAAGCTCGCTCACATAATGTTTATCAGCATGCCCTTCAACTTTAAGCATTTTGCCTTGAGCAACCGCTGTTTTACCTTGTTCAACATCAAGCTTTACTGCTTCTTGTTGATCAGGTCTGATGGTGTAACGGTCGAAATCAAAAAAAACTGGTTCAAAAGCTTTTGTGCCACCTTTTTCTTCTTTCCATGCAAGTTGCTTTTGGCCATTGGTAGCAACAGTTTTCATAGATTCTTCATCTTGGTCATCAAGAACAAATGCTTCTAAGTCTTTACCGTATTTTTTTGAGCTTTTTTTAGACCCTTTAAGATCAAACCCTCTTCCAACTTCAGCCATTTTCTTTTCAGTTTTTTTCTTTTTAAGACAACCGGTCAAAAACAAAAGCGGAACTGCTAACAAAAGCACTGATAAAAATGATCTTGTTTTCATAGTTATTACCATAATGCTCCTTCCTTTTAGAAATTTTTTTTTTATTTAAATACATGCAAAGACGGTATCATAGTTTTTTAAAATTGACCACTTTTGCTTAAGCTTATTCTAGGCATAAATCAACTGTTTCATTTAAGCCTATTTTTAAACTTATTCAAACAGGATTGTTTTTGCTGCACTTCTGAGCATAAAAAAAAGAACTTAATGGGAGGAGCCCAGTAAAGCTACAAAAATATACCATAACTCTATATACTTATAATTAAAGGAATCAGTAAAATCTGTCATCGCATAAAGCTATGCCGGACTCCAGGCTTAAAGGTCCTCGGAGGTAGATAAAAATTAACACTTATACGTCCTGTCAAAGGAAAGAATGAAAAAAATCCTCATCAACGAAGAACCATGGCAAACACGTGTTGCTATAACGCAAGACGAAAAATTACAAAATATTTACTTCTGGTCACACGCAGGCAACGTGATCGAAAAGGCATTCTACCAAAGCTTAGTTACTAAAGTTCTCCCTGGCATTCAAACTGCTTTTGTTGATATAGGCCAAGAAAAAGCAGGGTTCCTCCATATTTCAGAAATCGATAGAGAACTTGCTATCAACCGTATGTCAAAAAGTTTTGCAGGGCTTGAATCGTCTTCAGAAAAAAGAGATCGCGCTCCACGCCACGCTCCCGACATCGCAAAAATACTAAAGGAAGGAGAACTCCTTCTCGTTCAAGTAAGCAAAGAGCCGGTCAATGAAAAGGGAGCAAAACTTACCACCTGCTTTACCCTTCCTGGTCGATTTATTGTTTTAATGCCAAGTATTCCACGTGTTGGAATTTCTAAAAAAATCGAAGATCGCGATGAACGCACTCGATTAAAAGAACTTGTCAGTAGCCACTTACCTGAAGGCATGGGAGCGATTATCAGAACTTCATCTGAAAATCGTGCGGATAAAGAAATTGGACAAGATATAAAATTTCTCGTTCGCATCTGGAACGATATTGTTGAAAAACAAAAAACCGCACTTGTTGGTGAAAAAATCCATGAAGATATCGATCTTCCTCTTCAAATAGTTCGTGATCACCTTGATAGCGATGTCGATGAAGTACTTGTCGATAGCGTTTCACTTCAAAAAAAATTGGTTCAATTTGTAAAAGACATAGCGCCTGAATTTTTAGAAAAAATAAAAATTTATACTGGCAAAATGCCTATTTTCGATAAATACGATATCGAAAGTCAAATTAAAGAATCCCTTAAATCAAAAGTCGATCTACGCTCTGGTGGATCCATTGTTATAGAAGCTACTGAAGCTATGACTGTTGTTGACGTTAACACAGGACGTTTTGTTGGCCGCTCAAACATGGAAGACACTATCCTTAAAACAAACCTTGAAGCTGCTGAAGAAGTTACTCGACAACTTAAAATTCGGAACATTGGCGGACTTATTGTTATCGACTTTATTGATATGGCAAGCGGAGCGAACAGGCAAAAACTTTTTAGATTTTTTGAAAAAAACTTAAAAGAACAAGACAAGTTTCAATCTGTTCTTCTTAAAATTTCTGAATTTGGGCTTGTTCAAATGACTCGTAAACGCTCTGGTAAAACTCTTATCAAAGAGCTAACCGATTGTTGCAAGACATGCACAGGGACTGGGGTTCTCCCTTCAGTTCGCGCCGAAAGTTATGCTTTATTGCGTCATCTTAAGGAAGAGCTTTTGAATAAAAAAGTTCGTGGAAATATTACGATCAAGCTTTCCCCGGAAGTATTTGATTATGTTTCTACCACCGAATACGACACTTTATTTGATTTTGAAAAAGACCTTGATGGAAAAATCACCCTAGAAAGTGAACGATTGCTACCTCTTGGTTCATTCAAGGTTGAAAAAAACTAACATTAATTTATCAGTGTTATTCAAAACTTGAAGTAGCAACTAGTAGAAAATATTTATATTTGCAGGAATAACACTGATAAGCTTTTTAATAATAGTAGATTCAACTATTTACTATCTGTGTTAGACTCTGCCGTGAAAAAGCACCCTTCCTCACCCTTACAACTCTAAAGGATTGCTATGGCTGAAAAACCATCTGTTCTTGATCATTTCCCTTTATATAGAACTGATATTGGTATTGAAGTTCATGTTCAATTAAACACCGCAACTAAAATTTTTTGCTCCTGCTCAAACGCTCAAACAGATAACGCAAATGAACACATTTGTCCTGTTTGTTGCGGGCACCCTGGGGTTCTACCTGTTTTAAATAAAGAAGTTATTACAAGCGCGATCAAAGCAGGACTTGCAACTAATTCAAAAATTACAGAAAAAAGTATTTTTGCTCGCAAACATTATTTTTATCCTGATCTTCCAAAAAATTATCAAATAACTCAGGACAAGCTCCCTATCTGCACTGAAGGCTATCTAACTATTACCAAAGAAGATGGCACTGAAAAAAGAATTCGACTCATTCGTATTCATATCGAAGAAGATGCGGGGAAAAATATTCACGCAGCATTTAGTAACGAAAGTTTTGTAGATTTTAATAGAACAGGAACACCTCTTCTTGAAATTGTTAGCTATCCTGATATTGAAAATGCACAAGAAGCAAAAGCATATTTAAAAGCTCTTCGCTCCTTAGTACAAGCTTTAGGCATATCAACAGGCAATATGGAAGAAGGTTCTTTTAGAGCAGATACCAACATATCTGTCCGCAAAAAAGACTGCTCTGAGCTTGGTACTCGCTGTGAATTAAAAAATATTAACTCATTTAAGTTTATTGGCGATGCAATTGAGTATGAAATAGAACGCCAAATTGGAATCATAGAAGAAGGCGGTAAAGTCAAACAACAAACTCTGTTGTGGGATACTAAAAACCGCGTATCCCATCCTATGCGCTCTAAAGAAGAGGCTGCCGATTATCGTTACTTCCAAGACCCAGACCTTCCTATTATTGAAGTTAATGATGCATTGATTGAAAGCGTAAAGCGCAACCTTCCCGAACTTCCTGAACAAAAATGCAAACGTCTTCAAAGCGATTATGGATTAACCGCATATGAAGCAGATATTTTAATTGAAGATAGCGCTCTTGCTCATTACTACGAACAAGCAGCACAGCACAAACACAGCAAAGGACTGATCAATTGGGTTTTACGCGATCTTATGGGATATCTTAAAGAGCACAAAATAGCGCTTTCTGAATGCAAAGTAACATCACAAAGAATGGCTGATCTTGTTGCACTTATAGATCAAGGCATCATTAATACTGCAGCTGGTCAAATCGTTTTTTTAGAAATTGCACAACATGGGCTTGAAGCTGCAGATGTCGTGAAAAACAAAGGGTTACAACAAATTAGTGATGTCACTGAACTTGAAAAAATAGTTACAGAAATTATAGCCGCAAATCCACAGATGGTTGAACAATATAAGTCTGGAAAAGACAAGCTTTTTGGATTCTTTGTTGGTCAAGGAATGCAAAAAACTAGCGGCAAGGGCGACCCTACAAAGTTAAGTGAATTATTTAAAAAGCATCTTATGTAAACGTAACTTGAATACATTATAAAACTTGAGCAAAAAAAATTTAATTTATCTTTTTGCTCAAGTTTTTATATAAATTGCTTTTCTCGAGCAATTTCTTGTATTTGTTTGATAGAAACAGAAAGCCTGTCCTCTATTCTATAGCGATCAATACCTTCTGTTTCTATACCTTTTCCAACTAAATAGAACAGTCTCTCAATTTTTGTACTTAAAGCCTTGCAAATATGAGCCTGTTTTACTTCTGTTTGGGCAATAAAATCGTCCGTCTCTTTGCAATAGCCATAATAACGAGAATGCTCTTTTATAGAAACTCCATGCAGCGTGCAAAAAAAGTAATTCTGTTCTAACTTTAATTTAGAAACACGTTCTTTAAGAGGTTGCAAATCGGCAGAACATTTTTTAATTTCCCCCTCTACGGCACTGATATAAAGATCTGCTTTTTCTTGATCTGCTCTTGCTTTATCAGGAAAGGTTAAAGCTTCAAGCGCATAAACTTTTTTATTAAGTACACAAATTCTATCATCAAGTTTTTTCATCCCAGTCCCTAGACGATCAAAAACTTTATCCATATGCTTTTCTAAGCTATCTTGTATTTCTGTAAGCTTATCTTTATAACCTGAAGCTATAATGTTCGCTGTTGTCAGAAAAAAAATCGCTTTTATTTTTTTCTTTAACATTTTTAAAACCCTTTAAAATATACATAACTAAAGAAGTATTTTGCTTTTTTATTGAAGCATGAATATTTCTCTATTACTTATGATCTCATGCCATTTCTCTTCAAGACAACCTATCTTTTTTTGAAGACCAAGCAGCCTATCCTCTATTCTATAACAATCAATGCCTTTCATTTTTACAATTGTTAAATTAACTGAAGATAGAAGCTCACGGCATTTTATATTGTGCCATAAAGCCCTTTGAATCTCACCACCTTCTTTCTTTAATTCAAGAATAAAACTCCTTCTTTCTTTACATTCCCAATGATAATCCTCAAGACCCACCGGAAAGTTATGTTCTTTACACAAAAAAAGAGACTTCCTCTCGTGCAATGCAACTGCCCTTTCTTCAATAGACTTCAAAAAAAGAGCATATTTTGTAATGTTATCTTCTACCTCAGAAAGGTATGCATTTTCTTTATCTCGATCTTCTTTTGTTTTTTCTGGAAAACTCACGGCTTCAAGGGCATAAACCTTTTCACTAAGCATACAAATTCTATGATTAAGCCTTCCCATCTGACCCTCTACACGCTCAACCAAAAAATCCATATGGCCTATTAAACCATCTACTACTTTTTTAGCTGTCTCAAGATAATCAGAATCAGAAGCCGTAAGGCTTCCTATTATTAAAAAGCAGGCTATTTTTATTTTTTTCTTTACTATTTTGATATTACTCCTTTAATAAATAACTATTTCTATAAATTATTATCTAATATTGATTTTTTTGTTCGAATAAAACATTGTAATGATTTTTGATAAGAAAAAAGTCTTTCTTCTATTCTCTAATAATCAATGTCTTTCTATAGTTCCTGCTTAAACGAGAAATAAAAGTTCATCTAATTTTTTGTCTTTTACTAAGCGATTACGATTTTGTTTCCGCGCTTCTCTTGCTTTTTGAACATTTTCTGTATCAATACAGTCATTGCGACTGCGAGCACAAGAAGTTTTATCGACTAAATTTATACAATGAAAAGAATGAGTACACAACAATTCTGCTAACTCGCTATAGCGTTTTTGAATTGAATCAAGGCTCTTGATAGAATTTTGTATCGTATCAAATCAAATCTACCGTCTATACCTATTGTTACTAAACTCTTACCCAATAATATTAATAGCTAACAATATTGATCTTATAGAGTTATCTCAAGTGAAACATCTAGTTACCATAAAAAAGCTAAGGCCTTATCCGAAAATTACTTTAGTTATCTTTGACGCTGTTTTTTTACAGTCATTACCAGAGAACGTAATCGCAGTAGAGCGTAAAGCGCTCTAGCCAGATGAGTGATCGGTAGGGGAATCAATGTAGCAAAAAAGAGGACCTATTTGAAAAAAGTACGAACTATAGGGATTTTTCATTGCTTATGGATCCCCGACACTCAGTCGGCCATCACTGTGCTACGCACATGATAGCCTTCTATCGTTGGGGACGACGGACGAAATCCCGAAGAAGCTTTTAGCAAAGATAGGGGTAGAGAAAATATACTTTTGAACTATGCCTATTAATTTTTAGACAACTTCTTAATATGTTAAAGTCTTCGTTGTAAACATTCTGCTTTCCGCAAATCTTCCTTTAATTTTTCATTACAAGAAAGAATTTTTTTTTCTACTCTGTAGAAATCAAGCCTTTCAGAATCTAATGTTTTTTGTGTTATTTTTTCAGAAATTTCACTGAGACTTTTAATAAACCTATCTAGATCAACAGCTGACGGTTTAATATAGACCTTTTTTGACTTATCAACATAAAAAGATCCTCGCTCCTCAAAAGCATCTGTCATGACTTGAAAGGCTTTCCGTTTTTCTTCAATTTCTTCTTCTATTCTACTAATATAACTATCCTCTCTTTGTTGATCTGCTCGTGATTTATCAGGACAAATTACAGTTTCAAGAGCACAAACTCTTTCTCCAATTAAACGAACTCGACGATTAACATCTTCAAGCCGAAGATCAAGTGTTTTCATCTGCGAATCTAAATGTGTAAATCCTGAATGTATCTGTCTTGATAATGCAACGAGCATAGATTGCGTCTTATCGCTCTCGTCCCTAAGACCCTGTAATCGGATTGCTGTCATTTCACTAGCAGGAGCAAATTGTATTGCCATTAAAAAGAAGAATGCTATTATTTTTTTATTTACCATAGTCCAAAACCCTTTTTTTTAAATACTATCGTTTAAAGTTTTATACCCCAAAACCGACTAATGTTGGAAGACCTGATACTGTTTTTTCAGAAATCGCTGCCCGTTTTAATTTTAAAACAGTCCAAAAATTTTCAACTTGTCTTCTTAATGATGTATCAAGCAAAACTTTTTTTGAACGAGACACAACTGTATCTACTACTGGATTAGCAGCATTTTTTAGTTTTGCTACTGCAGCAACATACCCTTTTTGCGTAACAGCCAATTGATCACGCAAACACTTAGCCTCTACAGTAATTGTTTCTAATTTTTGACCAGCCAGCGCAAGCTCTGTTTGCAAGCCAATCCGAACAGTATGAGCAGTATGCATACCAACTCCATAAGCGCCTGCTGCTGCCCCTAGCCCAGTTCCTACAACAGTATTTACAACCCCATCACCTGAAGTGTAATACCCAAGAGCAGCACCTCCACCAATGTAAGCCGCCTGCCTAGGATTTTCTTTAACAAAAACCCTCACCTTCTCTACATTTTCTTTAACTAAAGGATTTGTCTTAATAAAATCTTGAGTTTTTTTAAAAACTGGACGAGCTTTAGTGGCTAATTCTTTTATAACAGGAGTGCCATGTTTTAAAGCAAATCTACCTACTTGGAAAGCTCCCCGCGCTGCAGCAAAGGCAAGCGGTAGAGCAGCTTCAGCCTTAAAGGAAAAAAAACTAAAAACTAAGAATAAAATTTTTGTAAAATTTTTCATGAATATTCACGCCTTACTTTAATAACTCTATACGCTTATGGGATACATCTATCCATAATCTAACCAGGCATTGAGAATAGCATTGCCTAAAAACAAAACAAGCTCCAGGAGCCAATCTTGACCCCATGGAGCTTATTTGTAATTAATTTGCTACTTTAAAAAAGTGATCTTTTAATCTAATCTTCCGCCAGATCTTTCAATCATAGAAGCACTTAAATCATCATCATCTGAAGCATTACCTGATGCTCCACCAGTCGAAAGCTCAATAGGCGAAGATGGCCTACTAGATCTTCTACCAAGCCCAGCATTGAATGGAGAAAAAGATGAACCAGGACGACCAAACAACCCAAAATCCCCATTGCGAAGAGCCATTCGATTACTAGATGCAGCAGCAGCAGGTTGAGCTTGAGGAGAAACAGCTTGTTCTAAAGACTGCCTTCTTTTTTGTTCAAGCAAAATCGCATCTTCTTCTTTTATTTGCATTTGCATAGCGCTAAGAAAACCACCTATATTCTGCTGCAAAGCTTCTTGTTCTTCAAGAACAATTTCTAGATCTTGCCTTAATTCATTTATTAAGCGTTCATTTTCTGGACTTAAAAATGCTGGATTACCTTGAACTTGAGAAAGAACTACTGTTCTAGCTCTTTCGCAACGTTGTCCAACTACCAACATTGCTTGAGTAGAAGAAACAAGGAAACTTCTCATGCGGGGTTCTGTATTAGACTGCATCATAGTATTAACCGATTGAATTAGTTGTGCATGTCTAAGTACTTGAGCATTAATAGATTCTATTTGAGCAAGGGCAGTTGAAGCTTCACCCGCTGTTTGAAGATCGCGCAGTCTTTGCTGTGCATCAGCGCATCCTCTCGTTAATTCGTGCATATTTGTTTGTAGTCTTTCTAAATCCCGTCTATGAGCTTCTAATAATTGTGTCTGCGCTTGAATAGCACCATGAACATTTTCTAAGCGAATAACTTTTAATCGTTCCCGAACTAATCGTTGTGCGCATTCTTCTGCAATAAACTCCTGATCTAACTTATCAGTTTCAGTATTTTTCTTATCCCGAGAAGACCTAAAGTCATTTGGCCCATAATAAATACCAGCAGCAACTCCTGTAACAACAGCCGCCCCCATTATAAACCCTAAGTAATCTTTTACCTTGCTTGCAAAATCATCTTTAAAAGCAACAAAAACAGGTAAAACGGCCCCTGCAAACATTGCTGGGTATTTAAAAACATGAAAAGCATAGCTTGACCCAGACTTTATTGCTCCAGTCGCTTTCCAAACATATCCCTCTTTAAGAGCGGCAACATCAGAAGCTTCATGAAGTTTCTTTCTAGAAAGAGTAATTTCATGCAAAACTTGCTGGGCCACTAAAGGGTGTTCAATTGCTCTAATGCTACCTGGAACTTCAGCCCCATTAACTATAACAGGCTCAGCTGCATTAATTCCGGCAAAAGCCGTTAAACTAACCGCATAAACTATATTTTTTATTTTCATAACGCTCCTTCGTAAAGGGAAATATCCTTTTATTTGTTTGAATAGCTTTAACTATTTATTTGTATCTTAGGATAAATTAAAAAATTCAGTTTGACAAAAGGGGTGCAAATTAGCCAACCCTTGATTATTTAAGACTGTATGCGTTATATCTTATTAGAGATAGGCTTATTAAAAACCCAAGGGAAATACTAAATGAAAAAAACTTTATGCTTAACTATACTGGCACTTGCTTTCTCAAATCTGGTTATTGCAAGTAGCGCATGGAGTTGGTGGTATAAAAAACCTCCTCAACCAGCAGCTCTCCAAACAGGCGTAAGCTCAACTACGTTTTATCCGACTTTGTGGGGGACAACTGGAAGAAAAGACCCTCATGCTCTTGTTATTAAGCCAAAACGCGCCTCTAGCAAAAATATGACTCAATGGACCTGCTCAACAACCGACACCGATGGGAATATAGTTTTGGGGGGAACGTCTAATAATCGTTTTGCTATTGCTTGGGTTATACCAGGGCAAACACTTGAAGGCTCAGTTTTCACGCTTCCAGCTATTGCAGGAGGAACAAAGGAAAAATGCAAAGCTATCACTATTGATAGCGCAGGAAATATTATTCTTGCAGGAACCTCTACCATTCCTGGAGGAAACAGTTCTTTTGCAGCGGCTCGAGTTACCCCAAACAAAAAAGTTGATACAACTTTCGGCATCCAAGGAATGGTTCGTATTACAAATCCATTTGCAGGAGGCGCGAATGACCAATGTAATGCAGTTGCTCTCGATAATTTTGAAAATATTATACTTGCAGGAACCTCTTCAGATAGCTCAGGACGAACATTTTTCTGTGCAACTCGACTTACACCACAAGGAATAATTGATACAACTTTTGGAAAGCATGGAATTATGGTTTTGCCAAGCCTTGGAGGTGGTATCAATAATCAATGCCAGCTGATTACGTTCGATGCTTCAAATAACATTGTCCTTTCTGGCACCTCATCCGATCCTGCAGGAAACACCTATTTTGCCGCCACACGAATTACGACTACAGCGAATTAATTTTGTACCCCCCAGATAATCGCAGAATAAACCCCTCTTTGCAAAGATCATCAAGAATTTTTTTAAGCCTTATTTCTTCATACCCAAGCAACTGCAATTCTTCAAAAGAAGCTTCCTGTTTTTGAGTAAGAATTCGCACCACCGCCCCTCGTATCTGACGATCAGAACCCTCAAATTTAGACTGCTTTGCATGATGTTTACTTTTTCTACTTGGGTTTTTATACATTTTTTTTAATGCAACCCCACAATCCATAAGTGCATAATACCATTCACGCGCATTTTCTTGATTAACAGTAGCATTAACCAAAGGAAGCAATTGCTTATCTGCAACCAACTCTTGCTGATGCCCAAAAAAAGCATGCAAATACACTGCGCGAATATTTGTTTCTATAAAAACCGTCGGCTTATTGTATGCAAATGCGACAATCGATGCTGCTGTTGCAGGACCTAACCCTTTAAAGGTTTCTAACATTAATGGATCGCTTGGCAACCTTCCGTTATGCTCAGCAACTATTTTTTGAGCAATACCCTGCAATGCAAGTGCCCGCCGATTGTATCCAAGACCAACCCATTCTCTTAAAACTTCAACGACAGAAGCCCTTGCAAGCGATTCAAATGAAGCAAATTTTTCTAAAAAATTTTCATATTTTTCTGCCACGCGAGCAGTCTGTGTTTGTTGTAACATAATTTCAGAAACAACAATGTGATACGGATTGCATGTATTTCTCCACGCAAAATCACGTCTATTTTTTTTGTAAAAATCCCAAACAGCTGATTGAAATTCTTCAAGCAACAAACGGGGAATGACTCCTTCTTTGAGCGATTGTTCATGCTCTAACAGAAATACATGGAATGGATCATCTAATCGAATAATGTCATTCCCAGCGATGCAAGCAGAGGGAAGGGAATCTTTGGTACTTTTTTTTGTTTTCATAATTTTATGATCCCTAAGGATTTTATTTTCAAAGATCCCCTTACGGCTTACTATCGCAAGCTGGGGATGACACAAGATTGCTTTACTATTACAAGCTGAGCATGACACGGTTTTTTTCATTTCTTAAATTTATAACATCTTGTTGCATTTTTATAGCCTAAAGTCATATCAACCCCCAACAAACCAAGGAGAAAATCTGTCATTCTCAGCGAAGCCAGGAGCAGTAAGTGAGTCTTTGGCTTACACAATAAGTACCTATTTTAATCCCATACAGAGCTTATCTTAAAATTAAAATTATAAAAAAGTTGCAATATCCTTACTCAGTATGATAAAATTCAAATAGAAAATAACAAACTTATAAAAAGGACGACGGATGAATAAAAAAGCTCAAATCTTTCTTTTGATAACAACAATCATAGGAACCAATTTTTATAGCTCACTCCATGCTGAGCTCTTGATACTAAAAAAAACAGAGGCGGGATTTGCCCCTCTTGATGATTCAGATGCTCCTCACAGAAAGACCATTGAAGACATACTGTTGAAATATCAATGGCCGATGTCTAGCGCTCTTGCTCTTGAACGGTTTACAACAAGAAACGAATTACTCGAAACTACTGGTGATCTTTTTACTGCTGATAAGCCTAACGCTGAAGAATTGTTCATAGAACAAGAAATACAGAAACAAACTGGTAATAGCAGTTATCGCGTTATATTTTTCCCCACTACCCTGTATGAACTCTTTGTAATATTTGAAACATTTAATTCATATTCTCAAAATAATCCTTTACAAAATGCACTTTACAACGTGAATGTCGCAAAGAAAATTGATCTTGAACCAATATTCTCAAAACATGATGATCCACGCATAGTACTACCACTTATTAAAGATTCTTTTGAAGAATTCAACAATCTATTCTTTAATGAAGAAACAAGCGCTCACCACTATATTAACAGTACACTAGTTAGAAAAATTCTTTCCCTCTATCCGGATCTTGAAACAAGTGCTGATTCATTAAAATTTGCACACTCAATCAAAGAAAAAAACGAAGAACTTTTGTTAACGTTACTAGGCGATTTAGCTCACTTGTTTAAAACTACCGGAGTGGATACTTGTTTAACAGGTAAATTTGCGACTCCATACAAAAAAATAGAAGCGCTTACACAACCAGAACAACAGAAAATATTTAAAAAAATTATTCCATTAGAATACCAAGCAAGAGATCTCAACAAAGGACTCTTGCTTCGCGGAACATCATTTGAAGAATTTTCTCCTTTTGCTATTCATGAAGACACTAACCCAACTCTACTTGCTGGCCTACCTGTACTTTTAACACAAGAATTCTCTCGAAGAAAACGTTATCCAATGGAAAAAGCTTATGCACAAAAGACTAATACTCCTTATAGTATCTCATTTGGCAACTCCCTTTTAGGCGGTATTTTTTTAGATTACGGTGCATGCGCTTATAATTATTTAACTCAAACTAAAGAGCTTCCAGGTGCTGGTTATGGCCTTTTTATTGATAAAAGACAGTATATTGACAACAATAATGGGGGTTTATTTTTTATCTCTCCACTCTCAAACTTAGCCGCTCTCTATGCACAGGGAGAATTCTTCCACTCACGATCAAAAGCAGCCACTCCAATAAAGAAGGAGGAATCTTCTTATGGTAACGGAAGTATAGTAGGGTTAGGCAGTCGAATGGCAGATAAAATAGGCGTTTTTCTTATTACACGAGACCCACTTAAACATGGAGCGCTTTTTTCTCAATTTCTTGCCGAAAATGGTACCATTATTCAAATGGCCGAAAACGAAGTTGAAGGGTTTCAAGAGGATATTCTCCAAGCCCAACAGAAGGCTGCAAAATATCTCGAAGCTATTCAAGTTCTCGCCCCTGCAATAAAAAAATTCGAAAAAAAATTTAGAGACGAGCATCCATCATTATAAAATGACTTTTTCTTTTTCTATAGATCCCCTTACCGCTTGCTATCGCAAGCTGGGGATGACACAAGGCTGCTTTGCTATCGCAAGCTGGGGATGACATAAAATCGCTTTACTATTGCAAGCTGGGGATGACACAAAGTTGCTTTACTATCGCAAGTTAAGGATAACAAATGGGTGCTTTACTATCGCAAGCTGGGGATGACACAAGGTTACTCACTTACTTTTATAGGAAATGACACATTTTACTCCACCCGCCCGATTTGAATGGTAATCATTGTGTCGGCATTCAAGACTTTTCGTGCAGCCGCTTTCATTTCATCAAGAGTGATAGCGCTTATTTTTGCAGAAAACGTATCAAAATAATCTGCTGAAAGGTTAAGCCGTTCAAGCCCTAACAAGCTGCCTGCTATTTTTTTGCTTGAACTCATGTTATCGATCAGTCCATTAATAATCGTTCGTTTTGCTTCTTCAAACTCATCAAGCTCAATAACATCAACTGCTCTGTTAATCGCATTCAAAAGAACTTCTTTTGCTTCGTCAAGCCGATCCAATGACACCGTAGTTTTTACAAGAACCATGCCTGGCTCTTCATCACAGCCGACAATTAATGATCCACGTATGCCATAAAAAAGACCCGTTTGCTCTCGAATTTTCATAAGTTGTGAAGTCATCGAACCATTGGTTCCACCACCAAATATTTGATCAAAGAGTAACAGTTTTTCATAATCTTCATGAAGCCTGTTAATCGAACGACCTGCAAACATCAAAACTACTTGATCGCGATTAATAGGATACGAAACAGTTACCGGAACTAGTGGGCTTAAAATAGGATAATCAAGCGCTTTAACTTTGGTTCCTTTCCACTCACCAAGAAACGTAGCTACTTCTTTTGCAACGTCATACCCTGCGATGTCTCCAACTACTATGAGCGTTGCTCCATCAGGAATAAAGGCAAATTTATAGAATTGCTCAATATCTTTCTTACTAATTTTTTCAACAGTCTCAATTGTACCGTGTGGATCTTTAGCATAGGGATGACCTTCGTACACTATTCGACGCAAAATATGATTTGAAAATTCTTGCGGTTCATCCCAATAGACTGCAAGATCAGCAAGAATTTGTGCACGAACTTTTTCAATAACTTTGGTCTCAAACTTTCCATGCATTACTAGTTCACGTAAAAATTCTAACCCTTTTGCTAAATCTTCTTTCAACAACGAAAGCACAATAGTTCCAGGCTCAGTTGTCAGGGTCATTCCATATCCTTCAACTTCCTCTGCAAATAATGCCCCCGGATAATTTTTTGTACCTTCAAGAAGAAGATCACATACAAAACGATATAACCCTTGTTTATCTTCTGGATCAGCATATTCACGAACTGGCAACGAAAGAACTAAATCTATTTTAGGAACTATTGCCTCGATAGCAGTAATGACCGTCAATCCATTAGAAAGTTTTTCTTTATGTGATTTAGTAAATGAACATTTTTGCAATGCAGGAATCTCAATGCCACAAGCATAGCGCGGTGCTTCTGTAAGAGAGGTGCGCGTTCTACCTTCAAGAATACGTTGATCTTCTTTGTCTGAAAGCTCTTGTAACTCTTTCCAACGAGCTTTCATATCATCAGTCATAGGAAGAATACGGCCTTCATGGCGCATCAACGGACTACAATACATTTCTAAAAGCTCTCGTATTTGTTTGTCTGCATTCGGTAATTCTTCTGCAATCTCTTTAAAAATCAATTGCTCATCATCGGCAAGAATATACGACTCACCAATCAAAGTTGCTTGCTCTGAACCATTTTCAAGTACCGATAAAAGTGACGCTTTCACCTGTTTTTGCGCCCTTCTACATTCTTTTTCAGAAAGTCCGTTATCAATGATATTCTGAATTTCTGCCTGAATACATTCAATTATTAAATCAATATCTTCTTCGTTAGTAGGTTGGAATGTAATATCCATCAAAGTTGTATCTCTGCCTTGATCAACCGCAATGTGCAATTCCGAAGCAAGTTCTAACTCGTCTACAATTTTTGAGTACAAACGAGAACTTTTCCCCTTGCCAAGAGCACAAGCCATTACTTCAAAAAGATAGCGTTGCTTACTTAAAGCTCCTGGCAGAACATAGGTAATGGCCGCCTGAGACTGTTGCACATCGCGATACAAAGTAACGCTACGACTAACAAGATCGAATCCGTGATAAAATTCCTGCTTTTTATAATGAGGGTCACGTGGAATATGGCCAAATGCTTTTTCTGCTTCTTCAAATACTTCTTCCGGATCAACATCACCTACAACTACTAAAGCAGCATTGTTGGGTACGTAATGTTTTTTATAAAAAGCGACAAGCGAATCTCGTTTTAAATTCCAAAGATCCTGCTTAAATCCAATAACCGGATAATGATACGGATGATCATAGAAAATAGATGCTGCTATGCTATTTAAAAGAGTATCAAAATAGTCATCACGATACATTTTCAATTCTTGAATAACAGCGCTTAACTCTGAATTAAGCATCTCTGAATCAAAGCGACAGTTACGCATACAGTCAGAAAGTAAAGGTAATGCTTCTTTCCATGACGAAGAAGGAAAATCGAAGACATAGCAGGTATAATCATGACTCGTAAATGCATTGGTGTACCCAGAAAGTTTTGTGGTAGTTGCATCAATATCAGATTCAGAAAGTTTTTCGTGAGTGCCTTTAAAAATCATATGTTCGATAAGATGGGCTAACCCTCTTTCGTCACTTTTTTCATATTTCGATCCAACACCATACCAAAGATTGATAGACACTTTAGGAATGTGCCGTAAAGAATGAACCAGTATGACAAGTCCATTAGGAAGTATTTTTTTAAGAACACAATTCTGTTGTTGCATGAGTAAATCCCTCGCGGCACATTAGTAATAATTATTTAAAACGACCCACTTGGAGCGTTAACATTTTTTCAGGAACCAATACTTTTTTAACTGCTTCTTTCATTTGATCAAGAGTAATCGCATTAATCACATCAGGGCGAAGATCAAAGTAATTATCAGTCAAATTATAACGATCAACAAACAGAAAGGCACTAGCCATACGAGCATTGGAAGTAAACCAATTAACTTGCGCATTAAGCACCGCTTTTTTAGCAGTCTCGAATTCTTCTTCTGTTATTTTATCAATAACTGTTTCCAATGTTTCTTGAATGCTCTTTTTTGCTTCTTCAAGACGATCAAGAGAAACAATCGTTGATACATACACAGTGCCTGGTTGCTCATCTGCTTCCCCAATTAAAGAAGCGGTAATCGTATAAAAAAGACCAGTGCGTTCACGCAATTTAAAAAGATGTGAATCCATTGATCCACTTAATACTTGATCAAACAATAAAAGCTTGTCGTAATCAGTATTAGTGCGAGGGATAGAAACGCCTGCAAACATTAAAACAACTTGATCTCTATTTGCAGTATGAGTAAAAAGTTCACGAGAAACAGGTTTTAATGCAGGAAATTGCTGATCAGGAAGTTCTTTGTTTTTTAAAGTGCCCAGTTCTTTTTCCAATAAATCTTTAAGATCATATTCTTCAAGATCTCCTACGATCGCCAGACGAGCTTTGTAGGCAGACATATGAGTTTTATAGAAAACTTCAAGATCTTTTTTTGTAATGCTTTGCAAGCTTTCTTCTGTTCCAATAGTGTTTTTACTATAAGGATGACCAGCAAACAAGCGTTGCTTCATAAGAAATGGAGCATATGACTTCGGTTGATCCCAGAACATCTTTAGTTGAGAAAGAAGGGATGCACGTATTTTTTCAATAGCCTTTTCTTCGAATGTTGCTTCTGTTAAAAGCTCACGCAATAATTCAAGCCCTTTTGGTAAATCTTCTTTTAAAAGACTTAAAGAAATAGCTCCAGGACTTACTGAAACCCCCATAGCATGTTCTTCAATCTCTTTAATAAAATCATGACCTGGATACTTTTTTGTACCTTCAGTAAGCATCTCACACATGAACTGATACAAACCTGGTTTTTCTTCAGAATCAAAATGACTTTTTGCATGTAACGTTAAGATCAATTCTATCTTAGGAATGTTTTTATTATTATGAGTAAAAACACGAATACCATTAGCTAAAGTAAACTTTTCTGATGTATTAAAATGAAATTTTTTCTGCTCTTTTACTGAAATAGTATCTGCATATGCTGTTTCTTCAACGGGAATCTCGCGCACACGCCCATCTAAAATACGAGCATCTTCTTTATCAGAAAGTTCTTGTAATTTTTTCCAGTGAGCCTTTCCTTCATCAGTAAGTGAAAGTAGCTTTCCTGAATGCATAGTTGCAGGAGAAAAATAATCTCTTACTAGTCGTTGAATGTTTTTTTCAAGATCAAGTGAGTTTTGTTCTAGCATTTTAAATGGCAAGTTTTCATCACCAGCCAATACGTAACTTTCTGCTATCATTTGCGCTTGGCTTGAGTTGCTTTCAAGCGAAGAAAGAATACCAACTTTTACTTGTTTTACTGCACGTAAAAGCTCTTTCTCAGAAATTCCATCTTTAATGATGTCCTGAATTTCTGCTCCTATAATAGCGCGTATTTCTTCAATACTTTTTTCATCTTTTGCACAGAAATACATAAGAAAGACTGAAGCATCTTCAAGCGATAAAACAAAAGTAGAAAACTCAGTGACTAATTCAAGATCATCAACTAATTTTTTACACAGACGAGAACTTTTACCTTCTCCCAAAATGGCTGAAAGAACTTCCATCTCCATCTTTTGCTTGTCTTTTGCTCCTGGCAAAACAAAAGCAAAAAGGCCATAAGGTTGTTGAACATCGCGGTGAACAACGACCGACTGAGCAACCAAGTCCTTACCATAATAGAATTCTTTACGTTGATAAGCAGAGTCTTTTTTAAGACACCCTAATGTTTTTTCGGCTTCAGCAAATACATCTTCTGGATCAACATCGCCAACAACCACAAGCGTTGCATTATTAGGAACGTAATGTTTTTGATAAAAGGCAAAAAGATCATCGCGATTTAAATTCCAAAGATCTTGTTTGAATCCAATAACTGGATAATGATAAGGATGATCAACAAAAATAGCTGAAAGCATGCTCTGCCAAAGAATTTTGAAGTAATTATCTTTCATCAACTTCAATTCTTGAATAACTGCTTTTAATTCAGAATTAAGCATCTGTTCATCAAAACGACAATTACGCATGCAATCTGCATAAAGAACTAAAGCTTCTTTCCAGTGATGAGAAGGAAAATCAAAAACATATCCGGTATAGTCATAGCTTGTAAATGCGTTTGTATAACCAGAAAGTTTCTGTGTAAGGGCAGACAAATCGGTCTCAGAAAGTTTTTTTGTCCCTTTAAAAATCATATGTTCTATAAGATGAGCTTTTCCTTTTTCTCCAGACATTTCATCTTTTGAACCAACGTGATACCACAATTGAGTTGAAACTTTTGGAACATTATTAACAGGACGAACAAGCACAACAAGGCCATTATGTAATGTTTTTTTAAAAACAGCTTCTTTGTTCATAACTTCTTTCTTTTTTTCGTAATCATTAAATGTAGCGTGCAAAGACAAAGCCCCGCCAAGACAAATAATCATAAAATATGATATAAATTTTTTCATTTTTTAGACTCCCCCTTTTAAATAGTATGGATGTAGCAAAAGTAACCTCATTTATATTTGTTGGCAATTATTAGAAGCTCTGGCACAGTAAAGGAAATTAAAATAAGCCTAAGGAGAACCATGCAGAAAAATTTTAAGCTTCTACATTTTATCAAAATTATATTCCTATCCCTTATTGCATCTTTCCCTCACATAATAATCCCTTCTGAGTCTCTTGAAAGAGCAAAACAAAACGTTGCTATAGCGCAAGAAAAAGTTACTAAACGATTTGAAGCAAAACTTAACCAAGCTCAAATTAATTTAGAAACCTCCATAACTAGGCTAAAAAAAGAACCTCTTTACAGCACATTAGAAAGAGCAATTCAAACTTTACACAAAGAGCCTGTCCACCAACTCTATACCCTCACTCGAGAAACCCACACTTTTATAGAAGAGCTTGAAAATTATAATAAAGTTCTTATTCGTCCTGAACTTCTTACAAAAATAAATAATCTTTTGGATGCATTAAAAACCACTGAACTTTTTACCTCATTGCGCTCAACTCTTAAAAAACAACGCGTTGCTCTTCTTGAGCTTTTTGAAGAAAAAGATCTAATCATTTCAGTTGAAAAAATTTTGAAGTATCAAAATAAAGAGCTTTCGGTAATTCTTCTTGAACAACAAAAATCAGTTTTAGCTCTTTCTAGTTATCAAGACGCCCAAGAAGTGCAAAAAAAATATTTAGAAACAAAAGCTGTAAAAGCCGTACTTTCCTGTATAGAAAAAATGCGGGCGATACTTTTAGAACGCCAAAACGCTTTATTAAAAAACAAAGAATATCAAAAAGCATTGAATGCCCATGAACTTGTTTCTTTTTCTCGTCCTGCCTTGCCTGAAGAACAACAAATGGAAAAATTTACCAAAAAAGAACTCTTAAACCTTCAATTTGAGCTTTTTATTGTTCCACTAGAGAACGTGCTTTAGCTATCTCAAAACCCGTCATTCCCAACGATAGGAGATTGTCACGCCGCAGGTCACGCCATAGCTTTAGCGAAGGCGGAAAGAATGCGCGGACAAGCGACTGAACGTCGGGAATCCATGAGTTAAGAAAAAGTTTTCCGTAATTTTTTTGAAGAAATCGATACAATAATGATTCTATACAAGATTGCACGGATCCCCGACACTCACTTCGTCTAGCCAGTGTTTCACACTGCCGCGATTACCGTATCGCTGGGGACAACGATGTTTTTTCAATTTGTTCGCAAACCTGCTCCTATTAAGTTTATTCCTTCCCGTTTTTGACGTATACTTACGATCTAAAGCCTATTTACACACTTTACAAAAGTAAGAACGTGGACCTATTCGATATACCCCTAAATAACTATCGCCCTTTTTTATCTCTCAAATTTCCACTTTTAGTTTGGGGCGCTTTAGCTTTTATAGGAGGAGTTTTTACCGCCTACCTTCATGTAGATTTTTTGTTTCTTGGTTTTATTGTTGCTGGAATAGCCCTATTTTTAGCTGTAAAGAAAAGATCTTTCATAAAAAAATTCTGTATTTTTCTACTTTTTTTTATAGCAGGCTTTGAAAGAACTTTTTATTTTATCCACTACCGAGCAACCCTTTTCCCTTTATATCACGTCAGCGTTGAAGGAACGGTAGAATCAATTACGTATGTCGATAGCAACCCTTGGCGTTATCAATCACTTTTAAAAATACAACGCATTTTTAATCCACAAGGATGGCAAAACAAATCCTGTACAATTCAACTCTACACTCATAAAAAGCCACGATTTTCTGTTGCGGATACAATTCACTGCTCTCTTGAAAAAATTCCTGCTCCAGAGGGAGACTTTAAGCTTTATCTTTACAAAGAAGGTATTGACGCAACAGCATTTCAACCACTTGTACAATCAAAAATAATTCATCGACCACTTTATTCATTCAAGCGATGGGTAAGCCAAAAAAAGAAAACTCTTCATTATAGACTTCTTAAAAAAATGGATCCTTCAATCTTTGCTCTTTTTTCATCTCTTTTTATGGGGAATAGAGTTTCTATCAAACAAGAGCTTGAACACCATAAACCGCTTTTTAAAGTGTGGGGAATTTCACATTTTCTTGCTCGATCAGGGATTCATCTTCTTATTTTTATTATTCTATTAAGCAGGCTTATTTCATGTATTCCTGCTCCTTTTTTAATGAAACATATTTTTTTACTTTTTTGTGCTTTTTTATACTTTTTATTTTCTTGGCCAAGCGTATCTTTTAATCGTGCATTTTATACTTTTCTTTTTTACAAAATGACGATTTTTTTAAATATGCCTATTCATTCAATGCACGCACTAGCTTTTATTTGCCTTATTATCCTTTCCCAAAGTCCTCTACAGATTTTATTTTTAGATTTTCAACTCACTTTTTTACTGACTTTCTGCCTCATATGGATAGCTCATACTCGCCATCAACGTAAACTCCTCTTTTCGCAAAAGCTTGCAAAATAAAGAAGAATCTTCATACGGTAATGAAAGTTGTTTTTAAAAAAAGGAGTCACTGTATGAAACTAAAAAACTTTCGTTTTTTCCTCTTGATAATTACTAGTATTACACATCACCTTCACAGTAATTCTACTCAAGAAATTAACTTGCAAACACAAAACAATGTCCTTGTAAAAACAAAAGAAAACACAAATACAGATAATCAAAACACAAAAGCAGCTACTGTTAAAGAATGGACTTTTATGGTCTATATAGCAGCAGACAATGACCTTAACCGATTTTCAATACGCAATCTAGAAGACATGGCAAAAATAGGTTCTAATAAAAATTTAAATATTATAGCGCACCTTGACAAACAAGGATCAACAGAAAAAACAAAACGTTTGTATGTCGAAAAAGATAAATTAGTACAAGTCAACTACGGACAACCGTCATCTTTTGAAAAACTTGACAGCGGTTGCGAAAAAACACTGATAGATTTTTGTGAATGGACAATAAAAAACTACCCCGCAAAACACTATGCTCTTGTTCTCTGGAATCATGGCAGTGGGATTAGTGACAATGTTGCTGGAAGACTTGTTAACTCATCAGAACTTTTCGTTTTCAATCCTCTAACTAATATGCTGGAATTAGACCGCTCAATTACTTTCTTTGATTTTGCTCACAAAAAAGAAAAAGAACATCGTGGGGTTTGTTTCAGCGATACATACAATTCATTTCTTACTAACCAAAAACTTGATTTCGCACTTAAAACAATACAAGAAAATAGTCTTCAAGGAAAAAAATTCGATATTATTGGCTACGATGCTTGCCTCATGGCTATGACAGAAGTCGCTGATCTTATCAGCCCTTACGCAGACATAGCAGTGTTTTCGCAAGAGGTTGAACTTGGTGCCGGATGGAAATACGATGAAGTATTGCGTCCTTTTAATTACTCTGTACCAACACCTGAACAATTTGCTATTCATATTGTTGCAGCATTCAGCACAGCCTACCAATCCATCACACAAGATTATACTTTTTCAGCAGTCTCTCTTTCAAAATTTACCACCCTTGAAAGAACAATAGACCAACTAAGCGGAATTCTTGTGGAAATGTTAAAACACCAACACGGATCATCTTTGCTTAACATTATACGCGCAGCACGATCAAAAAATTATTGCACTCACTTTTCTCAGCCAACCTACATAGACCTTGATCATTTCTTAACTAATCTTTTTGATACGATCAACTACGCAACGCTAAGTCCTGAAGGAGAAGCCCTTAAGAACAATCTAAGAGTTCTTATTTCAACCGCTCGACTTAACCTAGCACAGTGCGTGCTCGCTCATGTAGAAGGGAAAAGTCTTACTAGAGCTCGCGGACTTTCTATTTATTACCCAGCGCGATTTGTAGATTCAACATACACAATTACTCCATTTGCACGTAAAAATCGCTGGATTGATTTGATTAATAAAGCGATTTAAAAAAATCTATTAAAAAGAGAGGAAAAGGCCTATGAACAAAAAGAAAGCAACGCTTTTCCTCTCTTTTTTTCTTTGCGCAACGTCGTTCATTTTTACTGAAGAAAACACAAACCCCAAGCCATCAAAATGGACCTTCATGGTTTACATGGAAGCCGCTAACGATCTTGAAATATTTGCTCCTCGCAATTTAAAACAAATGCAACAAATTGGCTCTAACTCAAACATAAACATTGTCGTATGTCACAACGTTTATGAAAAAAATACTTACAGTTCAAGAACTTTTTTAATAAAAAAAGGAAAAAAAGAATTATTACGAGAAGATCACTGTTCTCATGAAACAGGAGAAGAAAATCTTGTAAATTTTTGTTGCGAAATGATTAATACTTATACAGCTGATTATTATGCACTTATCTTTTGGAATCACGGAACAGGAGTTCTAGAACCAACATCAAGAAGCGCACTTTCGAGTAGTGATATTTTTTCCTTATCCAATTCTCCTGATTTCTTTGAAAAAGAAAGCAAAGGATTTACACCACTTCAAACATTAAAAAAAAGCAGACAACAAATATACAAAGGCATATGTTTTAATGACGCGTCTGGAAAATTTCTTACAGAAAAAAACCTTTGCCAGGCCTTGAAAAAAATTTGCGCAACATCACTACAAAACAAAAAGTTAGACCTTATAGGTTTTGATGCATGCTTAATGTCTATGATTGAAATCGCTACAGCTATAGAACCTTTTGCAAAAACAATGGTCGCTTCTCAAGATGTAGAAAGAGGCACTGGATGGAATTACTATTATGTCCTTTTCCCTTTTTCCCTTACATCATTAACACCGGAAGACTTTGGAAAACATATTGTTAATGCCTATAGAAAAACTTATCAAAAAATAAAAGACTTCACCCTTTCTTGCATTCTTTTAGAAAAAATAAAAGAACTAAAAAACAACATATCTTATGTTGCTTTTTTGTTGCAAAAAATAATGATAAGGCCTGAAGACAAAAAACTTAAATTATCTATAAAAACAAGCCGTAACAAACATCTTTGTACTTATTTTGAAGAACCAGAATTTATAGATCTACACCACCTCTATCACAACCTTCTTGTAAACCTTGAACAAACAGCAAAAACATACCCAGAAATTCCTCCAGAAATAGAAATTTTAAAAAAAGAACTGCTTTTAGGAAAAAACTTTATCGAAGAAGCTGTTCATGCGAACACAACAGGAACCGCTTACCCTCAAGCGAAGGGTATTTCTATTTACTTCCCGGAATACAGCATTCATTCCTCATATAGAAAATGCTGCTTTGCAACACAATCACATTGGTTATCTTTTTTAAAAAGCTATCTTTCTACCCATAAAAAATAAGTTATACTCTTTGATTATCAACACCTTTTACTACTCCTAAAACAGGGAAAAAGATGACACCAAAAGAACTTAAACAGCTTCTTCTAGAAGAGCTTTACGCTCCTTACAAAAACTGTCTTCTTTGCCCCTTAAGCCTCCAAGGAAGAACACATGTCGTATTTGGAAAAGGAAACCCAGACGCAAGACTTCTCTTTATAGGAGAAGCCCCAGGCAAAGAAGAAGACCTTCAAAGCCAACCTTTTGTGGGACGCTCAGGAAAGCTCCTCAGTAAAGCGCTCGAATCACTCTCAATAAAAGAAACTGATGTTTACATCACAAACATCGTTAAATGTCGCCCCCCGCTCAACAGAACCCCACTACCAAACGAATCTGCTACATGTACAAAACTACTTCTTGAAGAGCAAATTAAAATAATTTCCCCATCGGTTATTTGCTCTCTTGGCTCTTGCGCAACAAAACTTCTTTTAAAAAATGACAAAGAAATATCAAAAATACGGGGCACAATACAAAGCTATCGTTCTATAAACCTTATTCCAAGCTATCACCCTGCTTATATTTTAAGAAACCAGAAATCTTTTCCCCTCTTTCTTTCTGATCTTGCTCTAGCTCTAGACCTTACAATTCCAAATAAGCAATAAGTGCATTTTTTACTTAGCCTTAAAAACAAACACTTCCATCCTATTTGAAATGTTGATAACTCCCTTAAAACTGTTGATAACTTGTTGATAACTTGTTGATAACTCAAAAAAATGTATTTTTTTGCTTATCTTAAATGACCTCCCTGTGAGCATATTTGAGAAACAAAAAACGAAACAGCCCAACAGTTCAATGCTTTCAGAGTTATCAACAATTTTAAAAAAGTTATCAACAATTTTAAGGGAGTTATCAACAGGTTATCAACAATTTCATATTCGATCGATATAGCCTACTGTTCGTATTATTGCGTCACCCAGAACCTTAGTTATCAACAATTTTATGCCTCATCTATCATTATCAATTTAATATAATATTTATATATAATAATAAGCGAGCTCAAAACACAGATTCTTATTCATATAAAAAAAACTCATTTCTACTTCTTAACCAAAAAAGGTTGTTTTCATTTTCTTTCGTTATGGTAAACTGCTGATAATCTAAGTCTAAAAATTAAAATCAGTCATTTCTGTTTAACTCTGGGTAGGATAATTAGGTGAAGCTTTTCGAAGTTATAGAGGCGCTTGTAGAAGAAAGAGGCCTTGATAAAGAAATTTTAACAGCCATCGTATGTGAGGGTATGTTAGCGGCTTTTCAAAAACGCTACCCTGAAGCAGTGCTGCATGTTCGTTTTGATAAAAAATCAGGAGAGCTTGTTGCCGAGGTAGAAAAAGAAATAGTCGCCTTAGTTGAAGACGAAGAGACTCAGATTTCTTTAAGAAAAGCTAAAGCTATTCACAGAGACGCAGAAATAGGCGAAAAAGCTTTGTTTCCTTTTGAGGGAACTATTGGACGCATTGAAATTATGCGAGCAAAGCAGGTGATTGCTCAAAAAATTAAAGAAATAGAGGCTTCTGAGGTTTATAATGAATTCAAGAAGAAGGAAGGTTCTATTTTGCAGGGGATTGTTCACAAGGTTGAACAAAACGGTATTTTAGTAAAAATTCAAGAATATCTTGCGTTTTTACCTCGCTCGCTAAGTGTTCCTGGTGAAAAATATTCTGCAGGGTTTCCTGTTCGCGCTCTTTTAAAAGAAGTTTTAGAGCAGCCTCGTAGCGAAAATCAGCTTATTCTTGATAGGGCCTCAGCAAGCTTTGTTGAAAAGTTGTTTGCTCTTGAGATACCGGAAGTTTTTGAAAAACTTGTTGAGATAAAAAAAATTGTTCGGATTGCAGGATATAAAACAAAGGTTGCTGTAACTTCAAATGATTCTAATATTGATCCGGTTGGAACCTGTGTAGGTGTTGGCGGAGTTCGCATAAAGCCTATTTTAAAAGAGCTTGGGATTGAAAAAATAGACATTATAGCATGGACAGACAACCAAGAGTCTTTAATAAAAAATGCGCTTAAACCTGCCCAGGTAAATAGAGTTGAGCTTTCTGCCAACGACAGAGCTGCAAGGGTTTGGCTTGATGATGATCAGAGGTCTTTGGCTATTGGTAAGATGGGTCAAAATATTACTTTAGCCTCTCAGTTGTCTGGGGTTCAAATAGAGTTGGTTCAGCTTCACGTAGAAGATTTAGACAAAAAATTAAGTGCAGAGTTTTGATGTATTTGTAGAACAATGATGGGTGAGTATGCGTATCTATGAATTTTCTAAGTTACATAATTTAACAACTAAAGATGTGCTAGCGTTTTTACAAGCACAGGGCGTTGATTGTAAGAGTCATATGGTTGTTGTAACTGAAGAAATTCTTACGCTTCTAGAAAAAAAATATCTTCAACAAAAAGAAACCCCCTTTTCTTCTAGTAAAAAAGAAAACAAGCCTACATCTGTTGTTTCTGCCCCATTACCGTCACAAGAATTTTCTGTTTCCTCGTCTCCTAAAGAAAGGCCTCTTATGCATGAGCCTCAGGTAAAAAAAATATTTACACCAAAAAAAGCTTTTGAAAAAAATCAAACAGAGGGCTCGTCCTTAAAGCCTGTTCAGGAAGAAAAAGTTTTTGGGCTTGATTCTCCGCTTGTGTTGCAACCGATAACAGTTGGAGACTTTGCTGTTTTAACAAAAAAGCCGGTTAGTGAAATTATAATTTCACTATTAAAACTGGGAGCTATGTGCACAAAAAACCATTTGCTTTCTGTTGACCAAGTTGCTTCCCTTGCACAAGTTTATGGTTACCAAACAACAAAAGATACTGCTCAAAGACAGGTAGATACATCATCGGACTCGCTTCGTGTTGCCACTGCAGGCAAGGAGAGGCTTCCTATTGTAGTAGTAATGGGTCATGTTGATCATGGCAAAACAACATTACTTGATTATATACGAAAAACTCGTGTTGCTTCTCGCGAAAAAGGCGGAATAACACAACATCTTGGCGCATATGAAGCGCAAACCCCTCAAGGAAATATTGTTTTTCTTGATACTCCTGGTCACGAAGCTTTTTCAAAAGTTAGACGTCGAGGCGCATTTATAGCTGATATCGCTGTGCTTGTAGTTGCAGCAGACGATGGAATTATGCCGCAAACGGTTGAATGTATAAAAGCTCTTAAGTCTCTTGAAATTCCTATTATTGTTGCGATGAACAAGGTAGATAAGGTTGAGAAAACTCGCTTAGAAGTTATTAAAAGACAACTTTCTCAATATGATCTTGTCCCTGAAGATTGGGGTGGAAATGTTATATGTACGCCTGTTTCAGGAAAAGAAGGTACAGGGGTTGATGAGCTTTTAGAGATGATAGTGTTGCAGTCTCAAATGATGGAGCTGCAAGGAAATCTTGATCAGCCTGCTGAGGGATATGTTTTAGAGTCTAAGCTCGAAAAGGGTAGAGGTTCTGTGGCAACAGTTGTTTGCCGTCATGGTACGTTGTCAGTAGGAGACTTTTTTTCTGTTGGTGACACATACGGCAAGGTAATTTCTCTTAAAGATTCTGCAGGTGTTTTGTGTGAAAGCGTTGGGCCTTCTGTTCCTGTTATTGTAACAGGTTTTGACACATTGCCTGATGTTGGAACCTTTTTTAAAGTAATTGACGAAAAAGACTATAGAAAACTTAAGTCTTCTCGTGAAGATAGTCCATCGTTATCTTCTCGCAGGTCAGTTCAGACTACGCAGGGAGTTGCTTCGGGGGTTCTTAATTTAGTTGTAAAGACTGACGGAAACGCTTCTTTAGAAGCTATTCTTGATAGCGTTGAAAAGCTTTCTAAGAAAACAGAAAAGCCATTTTTTATCATACATAGCGGTGTTGGTAATATTTCTGAAAATGATGTCATGATTGCTGAAAACGCTGGGGCCTATATTGCTGGTTTTGGAGTAAAGGCAGATCTTAATGCTCTTTTGTATGCTAGAAAGGCAAAAATAGAAATTCATCACTTTGATATTATTTATCGCTTGTTTGAAGACCTTGAAGCTTATGCAAAAAAACACGAAGAAGTGAAAAAAATTCTTACAAAAATCGGCGAAGCAAATGTGCTTAAGGTTTTTGTTGTAAAAAAATTCGGTGTTGTTGCTGGTGCCTATATACGAGAAGGGCGTTTCTCTGATAAAGGCGTTGTCACTATTTATCGTGGTAAAAAAGTTGTTGGCCAAGGAAAAGTTAAGAGTCTTCAACGAGACAAGAAAAGCGTTAAAGAGGTTCATACTGGATTTGAATGCGCCTTCTTGATTGATGGATTTGAAGACTGGTTGGTTGACGACAGGGTAGAATGTTTCTTGGAAGTGTTAGCATAATAAACTTTTAAATAGCTCGATTAAATCATAACTCTCGTGTAAAAAAGGAGATGGGAATGAGTGTGAATGTGATAGGGTATTTAATTTACTTTATAATGGCTTTTTTTATCATATTAGCAGTAATGCCTTTTGTTATTTCCTATGTTTCTGTTTCTCTTTCTCTTTTAATTGCTCATGCGGCAGGAATTCTTGATAGACCTAATGGGGGCCTTAAGAATCACGAGCAGCCAACCGCTTATCTTGGAGGGGTTGGAATATTTATTGCTACAATACTTTCTTATTGGATACTTTCTACTGGTCTGATAACTTTACCAAAAACAGTCACATGGCCTTATTTTTTAGGACTTCTTGTTTTGGTTTTAGTTGGTCTTGTTGATGATATTTTTTCTATTTCTCCTTTACAAAAACTACTGGGGCAGATAGGTGCGTGTGGTTTTTTTGTATATGCAGGACTTTTTTTTCGCGAAGCAACTTTAGCTTATTTTTTACCAGCTGTATTGTGCGTGCCAGAAATCATGACAGTTTTAGGTATAATTCTTTCTGTTTGGTGGATGCTTTCCATTATCAATGCAATGAATTTGCTTGATATTATGGATGGGTTAGCAACAATTATTACACTTGTTGCTTTTTCAGGGATGGGTATTTTGATGGGTGGACCGTGGATAGAGTTTGTCCTGCCATTTGCGAGTGTTCTTCTGGCTTTTTTTCTTTTTAATAAACCACGAGCCTCAATCTACTTGGGAGATGCAGGATCATTGTTTCTTGGTGGATTATTGGCAACCACACCATTTCTTTTTGGGTGGGGTACTGCGCATACCTGGGGGGCGTTGCTTGCTCCTATCTTGATTCTTTTTATTCCCATTGTTGAATTGTGTTCGTTGATAATTATTCGAACCTATTTAGGTATTCCCTTTTATTATGGTAGCCCTCACCACTTTGCTTTGTATTTAAAAAGACGGGGTTGGACTATTAAGATGATTTTAATTGTTACAGGAACGGTAGGGGTTTTTTTTTCTCTATGCGCAAGTCTTGTTGTTTTTTGACTAATTTTTTTTAAATAAAAAAAGAGACTCTTCTTTAGTGATTTAAAATTAATTTATTAGTTTTAGTCTGAAAAAAAGAAGAATGATTTTGTTTTAGTTGTTTTTTTACGAGTATTGTTGCTTTTTCTTTTAAACAAGAAAAAATAGTGGTCCGGGTTGCTTTTTTGTTGTTGCAAGATTGTTGCATTAAATCATGTTGCTTTTTGTGTTCATTGCAACAAAACTTAGAATCACTTTTACAGGGCGCACTTCTTTAGAGGTGGGTGATTAGGTAAAAACACTGCGAGTAAAAATGAGAAAGAGAAGTTTAAGAAAGTGTACTACAAATCTTTTTAAATCAGCTTTTCTTTCTCATTTTTCCTTTTTTAAGTCTTTTCTATATTGTAAATTTTTCTGTTTTCTTCAGATAATAATTTTTTCAAAGTAGCCATGTTTTTTGCATCATCTTGTAAGTCTGCTTTTGGTGTTTCAAGTATTTTAGGTATAGAAAAAAAACGCGTATCGTTCATTAGTAAACGAAATCCCTCTATTCCTATTTTTCCTTCTCCAATATCTTCGTGACGATCAATATAACTACAACATTCTTTTTTTGAGTCGTTAAGATGTATTGCTTTTAGGTGTGAAATTCCTATTACTTCATCGAATTCTTTCCAGACAGATGAGTAGCCTTCTGGTGTTGTTATGTCATATCCAGCTGCAAAAACGTGACAAGTGTCAAGGCAGATACCAACTCGACTTTTGTCAAAAATAAGCTCTCTTATGGCACCAAGCTCTTTAAACGTGCTTCCAATTGTTGTTCCTTGTCCTGCCATGGTTTCAAGTAAAATCATTGAAGGGCCTGGAACGTGGTGTAATATTTTTTCAATTCCTTGAGCGATAGAAACGATTGCTTTTTCGGGAGTTGACGTGGTGTAAGCTCCAGGGTGAATGACTAAAAAAGGAATTTCTAAGTCTTGGCAAACTTTAAATTCTTTTGTTGCAGCAATAACTGATTTTTTATAAATATCAGGGTCAGGAGAGCCCATATTGATGAGGTAGCTTGCATGAGCAATAATATCTACTAATCCAGTCGCCTTTTTAGTTTTTGCAAAGAGGGCAACTTCTTCTCTTGTAGGCTCTTTAGCCATCCATTGTCTATTACTTTTTGTGAAAATTTGTATTGCCGTGCAATTAATTGATGCCCCGCGGATAAGAGCTTCTGATAATCCTCCTGCTATTGACATATGCGCTCCTAGGAGGAGTTTTTTTTTAAACATGTTTTCCTTTATTTTTTTAATATATACAAAGCAATATGCAGGTAAAAACATAGAAGCTTTTTCTCTTGGCAATGCTTTTTGTAGTCTATGGTGGATAGTAAAATTTTAATATGAGGAGATAGTGTGAATAGTTATGGAATAGTTTTTTTGGTTGCATTATATGCAAATTTTAGCTTGGCTGCCGATGGAGTCAAAGATGAAAAGATAGTTTTAACAAAAGACGTTAAAAAAAAGAAGATAAAGAAACAGAAGTTAGTACAAAGAAAACAAGAAATAACACCGTATCAATTGGCAAAAAATATCAGCATGGCAATTAATTTTTTAATAAAAAATAAAGACTATATGGTGGATAATGAATCGATTCTTGTAGAGAGACGAAAAGTGGCTTTGGATTTGTATAGAGCTGAAGGATATTGTGTTCTTACGATGGCAGATGCTTGTTTTCCCCTAAGGATAAAGAAAGGCAAGAAAACTGAAGATATATTTGCTCTTATAAATTGGTCTAATATTCATCCTCTTTTAGGGAAAGATGTCTATTCAGAGGGGGTTAAGAAGTTTATTGATCTTAATTTTAAATACAGTAATGATAGTCGAAATGGATTTACACAGAGTGAAGTGGCTCGAGGTAAATTAAGAGAAATTATTCATGAAAATCTTTTTTCAATGATTGATATGATAAATAAGGTTTCCTCTTTATTGCCAGATAGATTTCAGTACTCAGGTCATTTTTATGAAGGAGTTGCGCCTTTAGATCATGTGGCTCTTTACGATGCACTTTCAAATAAGCAAAAAGTAGCACTATCCTCTTTAGATGCTTGTTATAATAAATGGCAGGTTGCTCTTTATAGAAATCTTTTTTTGCTTTTAAAATTAATAGCGCAGCAAGTTAAAAATGCAGGAGCAACAGGAGATACTGTTATTAACGATGACAACATAAAACTTCTTGGAGATATTGCTGCGCGTGAGCTTGGCGATGATAATATTGCGCTTCCTGAAGAATGTTAATAATTAGTTTTTAATTTAAGAACCATTTCAGGGCGGGATTTCCCGCCCTTTTTCTTTTCTGTTTTTTTTTATTATCGGTTCAAAATGTCTTTGTAGGGCTTTTATTGAAGGAATGAAAGTTGGCACGTCTTGACAATTTAAAGGCAAAACGTAGACTCTAAGCCACTTTACATGTGTGCTTAAATTTACTTACCCCTTTATTTTTGACAGGAGCTTGCTATGAGTTTTGCGCCAAAGTTGCCATTGGCAGCTTTAATCCTTTTTGTTATTTCTGGTACTAGTTATAGTTCGCAATCCAAAAAACCAAACTTATTTTTTAAGAATGGTGATTTTGAGGCTTCTGTCATAGGTAAGATAGAAACAGAAACTGCATTTGATAAGAATGGTATTTTATTCAATAGCAATATACCAGATAAGTTATTCGCTAATAAAACAAAAATTGATATTTCATTTTTAACAAAGACTCCTACATGCGAATCAAAAGTTACTATGCGTAACAAGGTGGTATGGGGAAACCATAAAACAATTTTTACTGATGATGCTTGGTTAAGAGATCTTGATGGTCCAGCTGTTAGCCATTTTCATAATATTGGACCAAACATGCTTTGGGTGCGTGAAGCATGGGTTGAAGCTGATATGTCAAAAATTTGTAAGATGGATGACATTTTAAAACAAACGCTTACTCTTGGTTCTTTTTCATTTTCACTTGGTCGAGGTATTGCGCTTGGTGATGCCTATTCTGTAAATCCTGCACTTCTTGGTTTCTTTCAAGATAATTCAGTAGATCAATATGCTTGGGGCGCAAAGTTATCTGGTGGATTAGTAAAAGATTTTATGTCCTATGATATTTATCTTTCTGTTCTTGATAATAAAAGCACAAGTCTTCGCGAAACTACTTTGCCTACACAATTAAAAGCTTATGGAACAAGTAATACGGCGCCGTGGAGAGGTGCTGGTCAAATTAGTTTTGTAACAGCAGCACGTTTAATGATTACTCCTATGATAGACGAAGAAAGAAAGCTTAGTTTTGAACCATATATTATGCATCATCATGACCCAGAGCAAAAAGTAGAATTCTTTTGTGATTCGAAATCAAATTTAAATACTGGTGGGTTTGCGTGTGAGTTTGCTGCCGGTGGTTTTGAGCTTGGTTTTGACTGCGCAAGTAACTTTGGTTCTCAATACGTAAGAGGTTGGGATAGAAACTATGTTAATAATGTAAATACTGGTGGGTACTCTTCTTATGTGTATAGCGATGTTTATAGTGTTAATCCAAATGTAACAACGCCTACTGCAGCTGATAATGTTTTGTATGATCCGGCAAATAGTGCGCAAAAAGCAGCAATTGCTAATGTGCAACCGGGAGCTTTTTCAAATGGAGCGCAAATAGCAGGAACCAACTTATACAATAGCATTACTCGTTATAGAGTTCCCTACACGACAAAATTTAAAGGGTTTATGTGGGTTGGAGATTTAAGTTATTGGTTGATTCCTAAAGATCTTGTTTTAAGTGCTACGTGGGGGATTGCAACTGGAGATCAAAATCCAAACGCAAATTTAAAAGATCCTAATGATGCGTCTGTAGATGGTGTCTATAAAGGATTTATACCTTTCCAAGAACTTTATAGTGGAAAGAGGGTTCAAAGTTTTTTTGGAATGACTAGTTTGGTTATTCGTCCTCTTAATATCACTAACACAGGGGATGATTTTGCTGTTACTGTTGATAACTTTAGTAACTTAAGATTTTGGGGTATGGGAATAAAATATAAACCACAAAAAGCAAAATCTAAGTGGAATGTAAATCCTAATTTTCTTCTTTATTGGCAAGATGTGACAAGTAACACTTTTGATATTTCAATCGGGAAGACTACTAATACTCCTGCAAGTAAATACATAGGCGCAGAGAGCAATATCTTTTTTGGTGTTAATTTGACAGAAAGTCTTTCTTTGACTGGTGGTATAGGTATGCTTGTTCCTGGTCAACATTATACGGATATTAAGGGTAAGCCAACCACATCAAGTCAGCGTTCTGCATTGAATGCGGCTCTTAAGGGGCTAGCGGCAACGCCACCTTCTGCAGGGCCAGTAACAAATATAGAGAATCTTCCACTTGTTGGTAACGATACTGCGTACAGTGTTAGTATTGCTATGGGATATGCTTTTTAAAACAGTAAATAATGAGATTAATGGGGAGGGTTTTTTCTAAGAAAAACACCTCCCTTTTTTTGTTGCATGATTATGATAAACTAAAATTTTCTTTAGACTTGAGTAGCCGAGGATAGTGTATGAGCGCATGGAAACGTACAAGTGAGTGTGGTGGAGTTACCGAAAAATTATTAGGTAAAGAAGTTGTTTTAAATGGATGGGTTGCTCATAGACGTGATCATGGCGGTCTCATTTTTATAGATTTGCGCGATAGAAGCGGTATTGTACAGCTTGTTTTTAACGCTGATATTTCTAAAGAAGCACATATTTCTGCAGAAACTCTTCGTTCCGAGTTTGTTGTTTCTGTAACCGGTAAAGTTGTTGCTCGCACAAAAGAGCAAGTCAATGACAAAATGCCTACAGGTAAAATTGAAGTACAAATTCAAACAATGACTATTTTAAATCCCTCAAAAGCGCTTCCGTTTTCTTTAGATGAAGATGATATCGATGAGGAATTGCGTTTAAAATATCGCTATCTTGATTTGCGTCGTCCTGTGATGCAACATCGCTTGGCGTTTAGAAGTATGTTGTTGTTTACGATGCGTGAGTTTTTTATTCAAAATGGATTCTTTGAAGTAGAAACACCACTTTTAACAAAAAACACTCCTGGTGGAGCGCGTGAATTTTTAATTCCAAGTCGTACCTATCCAGGTTCTTTTTATGCTCTCCCTCAATCGCCTCAAATTTATAAGCAGCTCTTAATGACTTCAGGTATTGAGCGTTACTTTCAGATAGCGCGTTGTTTTAGGGATGAAGATTTACGAGCAGATAGACAACCAGAATTCACACAACTTGATATAGAAATGTCATTTGTGGAAGAGCAGGATGTAAGAGGGTTGATGGAAGCTATGCTTGGTCATATCTTTAAAAAACTTTTTAATATTGATCTTGTGTTGCCGCTTCCGGTATTTACCTATGATTATGTATTTTCACTTTTTGGTTCTGATAAACCTGATTTACGTTATGAGCTTCCTATTACTGATCTGACTGATGTTTTTAAAGATGTGAAATTAAATTTTCTAGAAACAGTGGTTCAGCAAGGAGGAAGAATTGGTGCCCTTCATATTCAAAATAAAAAATTTACTCGATCTGAACTTGAAGGATGGGTTGAAAAATCAAAACATTTAGGAGCAAAGGGATTATTATATATTCATTTTGCAGCAGATGGATCGATAGAATCACCTGTTTCTAAGTTTTTACCAACAAACTTTTTTGAAACAGTTAAGTCTGTTATTAAAGATATTAAACAAGGAGATACTTTGTTTGTTATCGCGGGTGCTTATAAAGAAGCCTGGTCGACCCTTGGTAAACTTCGCATAGCTTTCGCGCAAGACTTACATCTCATTAAGCCAAACACGTTACACTTCTGTTGGATTGTTAATTTTCCTCTTCTTGAGTGGGATGAAACAAGAAAGGCTTGGAGCTCTGCTCATCATCCTTTTACTCAGCCAGCTGAAGGATGGGACAAGGTCTCTCCTGATCACATGAAAGCGCAAGCATATGATTTAGTATGTAATGGTTCTGAGATCGGTGGTGGATCGATTCGAATTCATGACAAGCAAATGCAACATAAAATTTTTGAACTTTTAGGGCTTTCTCAAAAAGAAATTCAGGAAAAATTTGGGTTCTTTTTAGAAGCGCAAGAGTATGGGTTTCCTCCTTCTGGTGGCATTGCTCTCGGTCTTGATCGTTTGATTATGATTCTTTCTAACACCACATCTATTCGGGAAGTAATAGCATTCCCTAAAACTCAGCGTGGATATGATGCTATGATGCATTCACCAACTCCAGTAGCACCACAAGCACTTAAAGAATGTGGAGTTATGTGTATTCCCTCAGCAAAAGAGGGAGCTGCTGATAAAAAATAGGAAAGAAAAGAAGGAGAGTCATGAAGATTAGTAAAGTTTTTGGTCGAGAAATAGTTAACTCTTGTGGGGTTCCTGCTCTTTCATGCGAGATTGTTTTAGAGGACGGCACTTTTGTTTCTGCTTCTGTAGCTTCTGATCCTTTAAATGATCAAGAAGGTCTTTTTATTTTAAAAGACGGAGGAGTGCGTTGCGCTGGGCAAGGATTACAAAAAGCAGTGTATAATTTAGAATCTATTGTTGGCCCTGCATTTATGGGAAAGATTCCTGAAGTGCATGTATTGGATGCTATTTTGTCTGAGCTTGATGGTACTGCAGGAAAAACGAATCTTGGTGCGAATGTAACTTTGGCTGCTAGTTTGGCAGTATGCAAGGCGCAAGCAGCCGTTGAACAAATGGAAGTTTTTGAAACAGTAGCGCAATTACAAGGATGCGCTTCTGTTTCGTTACCTTTTCCTTTAATAAATGCTCTTAGTGGTGGAAAATTTTTATCAAATGGTTTTCCTTTTCAAAATGTCATGCTTGTTCCTGTTGGGGCTCAGAATTTTAGAATGGCGCTTGAGCATACCCTTATGGTTTTTCATGAATATAGGGCGATCTTAAAAAAACAAGATCGCATGACTTCAATAACAGAGAGTGGTGGAATTCTTTCTAGTTATATTGATCCTTATGAGCCTTTTGAACTTTTAATGACAGCTCTTAAAAACACAGACATGGAAAACGTCTTTGTTCTTGGTATTGATGCGGCAGCAGATCAACTTTTTGATATAAGAACGAATACTTATGCATGGGGGGCTGAGCAAAAAACAGCAGATCAACTTATAAATATTTACAAAAAACTATGTGATTCATATCCTCTTTATTCTCTCGAAAATGGTCTTGCTATCCACGATATTAGGGCAGGAAATTCTTTATTCGATGCTCTTGGTGGAACTATTCAATTAGCAGCTAATCAAGGATTTGCGTATAGTTCTATGTTATTACATGAATCGGGTGCGCACCAGGTGAGAAACGCATCTATTATTCGTTTGACTGATGTTTCAACACTTACAGAATTTTTAGAGCTTGTAAGTTCTTGTCAGAATCAAGGGCTTAATACAGTCGTTGCGTGTAGCAACGGAGAAACTGATGAAAACATTTTGGCCGATTTAGCAGTTGGTACGAGTTCAGGACAAATACAAGCTGGTGGTGCTTCGCGGGGTGAATTTCTTGCGAAGTATAACAGGCTTCTTTTTATAGAAGATTTGCTTTCGTCTGAGTTGCTAAGTCATGCATAGAACTAGTTTGGCTAAAAGTAGAGAATAAGCGCTTTAGTTCTGCTTGTTCGGCATTATTTTTTGGTGTTAAGATAATTGTTTCCTTTTTTGAAGAATTTTGTGCCACTTTTAAAGGTAAACCAACTTTAGAAGTGGTTTCTTTTTTAACGGGTACCGGGGGAGTTGGAAGTTGTTTTGATGATTCTGGCGCTTGAGCTAAAGCTTTTGATTTTTTATAATTTTGTTCAGTAACAAACTGTTTTCTGTTTACATAATCAGAAACTTTTTGTTCATTTGTGATTTCATGCGCAGAGTCAAAAAACCAGCGAGTAATAGGATCGCGTAGCGCTATAAAATTTTTATCAGAGTTAACTGCATCAGTTGCAACTGAAAATTTTTCAGCAGTAAAAGGATCACAGTAACCATTAGTGCTTTGCAGAATGCGAGGGCATATAAAAACAGCAAGATTCGATTTAATAACACCTTTAGATTTCTTTTTAAATAACCAGCCAACGAGCGGTATGTTCTCAAGGCCAGGTGTGCCTAGAGTGCTTGTAGCAGATGTTGTTTTGGTAAGTCCACCAAGAATTAAAACCTGCCCGTCTTTAACGTTTGCATTCGTTTGAATATTTCGATTAATTTGCGAATTTCCTGTAGAAAATTCACTAACCTGAACATTGAGCCCTAAATTAATATAATTTTCACCGTTTATCATAGGGGTAATATTAAGTTGTAGAGCTGCAGTAACCGGAGCAATAGGAACGTAGGTAGCTCCTTTTTTAACGGTTGCGCTTCCAGGCAAAAGGAGTGTTTGGTTGTCGGTAAAAGAGGTTGGTTGATTGTTTAAAGTCACAGTAAAAGGATGGGAAAGGATAGTTACATTTGTATAACTTAAAAGGGCTTCCATAACCCAAGCAATACCGGTATTTACATTGTCTTGAAGAGATAAGACAAAGGTTCCTTGAGGCGCATTCCCTCCAACAAGATTGTTACCATCAGCGTCTGGAATTTGAAGAAGGTTAGACATTAAGCCATCAAAAGCAGGGTTACTTGGGTTGTTAAATTGTAGTGGCCCCAGAGTTGAGTTTTGTGCAAAAACTCCTGGGGGGAGCATTCCTTGTTTATTACGAACTTGGCTTCCTAATGCTTGAGCTCCAGTAAGAGTGAAATCAACGATGAGCATTTCAATAGCAACTTGTGGTTGTGGCCTATCAAGGTCTGAGATAAGTTTTTTAAGGCGAGACCAGTCTTCGCGTACTGCTGCAATAATTAAACGATTTCCACCTTGTTGCGCTGCTTGTGGAGCCGTTCCGCTTGCTGTTCCTCCTGAAGCATTAGTTGCTGTAGTAACAGGAGCAACTATTTCTGCTTGAATAATAACACCTTTAAAATATTGTTTCCCAGCAAAAGGGTTAGCAGTTCCGCTTGATTGTCCAGTGCTTCCACCAAAACCGCCACCTATGCTTGATCCGCCAGATTGTGAATTAACAATTTGTGTTAAAATGGGCGCAAATGTTTGTGCATTAAGATATTGCAAAGGATAGATGTGCAGAATTGAGTCACCGCTATCAAGGGAAACGTCTATGTATTTTTTTACAAAATCTTTGATACGGGTAATGGCATCTTTTTTGCCCATAATAATAAGAGAATTAGAGCGTGTTTCGGCAACAACCTTTGTTGTGGGAGTAAAATAAGAGGATGCAGATGGTGTTGCTTGAGATGCTACTGGTTGCCCAAATCCACCGCCACCAAAACCGCCTTGCCCTCCGCCAGAACTGGCTGCAGAGTTAATAAGTTGTGTCATGAGAAGACTTGTAATGGTCGTTGCATCAGTATGGGTGAGTGGCATTATTTCAATTGAATCGGTAAATCCATGAGAATCTATTTCTTTTACAATTTCCATAATTGAACGAATATTACGTGCGTAATCGGTCATGATGATACCATTACTATTTGGATCAACCATATAAGTAAATGTTTTTGAAAGAGTATCGGTAAGGAATGTTTGTAAGGCATTTCCGCTTGCCCCACCACCAAAACCGCCACCATTACTACTTGAAGAAGGAGGGACCTGTATATTTGCAAAGTAATAGACATAACGGATCATTTGATCGATGTCGGGTAAGTCAGAAGGTGGAGTATTGATATAAAGAGGAAGTGTTTGTTTATTAAGATCTTTGTCATTCTTGATGATGTAATAAAACTCCCCTTGGGGCACAAAAAGATAGCCAGCTATTTTGAGCAATGAAAGAAGTTTTTCATAAGCTTGAGTTACTGAAATCTTGTCGGGGAATTGATACGTAATTTTGGTGCTAAGAACATCTTGGCCTTGCGGTAGAACAACATTTATATTCATAGCGCTTGCTATGTAGTTAACAACATCTATGAGCGGCTCATCTTTAAACTTAAACCAGATTTTTTGTCCTGTCGTAGGTTGTAGTGATGTTGGAACTTTTTTATAAGGAATATCTTCTTTTGGAAAATTCGATTCTTTGATTTCTTTGGGAGCTAAAACAGTAATGCCCTCTGGCGTTAGTGCATAACTAAGCGAGTAAAAAAAGATACAAAAAAAAGTTGGTAAAAAAAGTTTAGTAGGGCGCTTATTCATAGTACATGTCCTTTCTGTTATCCCTTCTTACTCGAGCTGATCGCAGATTTAAGTGTTGCAATAGTAAGTGTGACATCCAGGGAGTCATTTTTTTTAATGATAGTAAGTTCTTTTGTATAGACACGAGCTTTTTGTTCTAGTGCTTGTAAAAGCTCGCAAAGTTGTTTTGTTGAAATAGCTTTGAACTGAACATTTATTTTTATTTCAGTGTACAGTTTTTGCAAAATATCATCAGAAACTTCTGCTTCTTTAACTTGATACGAAGAAAGCCCAAGTCTTCCAGTTATTTCATCAAAAAAACTTTTTAGTTTAAAGTTTTTATCTTCTTCAAGAACAGTATTAACATCTTCTCTTTGTTTTGTAACAGCCTTTTGTTTTTCAAGAATAATTTTTGCTTCCTGTTGAGTTTTATACATTTTTTGTAAAGAGTTTCTGAGAGTTGTTGTTTCTGTATGGTGATAGTACATAATACTACCTGTTATCAAGACTAAGAATCCTAAAAAAATACCTATATTGCGATAAAATTCAGAAGTTTCTAAAGGAAGAGCAAATTCTTGAATAGTCTTTAAAAAACTCATGCGACATCTCCTTTTTTGCTAAGGGTAAGAGGAACAGAAAATTCTGTTTTTTGTAAATCAGGAACGTGCATAAAAAGATGAGAATCTTTGAGGTCTTTTTCAAGCTGTTCAACGGCTGGAAAGTTTCTGACGCTTCCTTCGATAAGAAGAGTATCTTTGTTAATGACCATTTTTTTGAGTTGTAAGCCTAAAATTTCAGGTTCGATTTTTGTACTGAGCGTATAGAGATATTTTAAGAATGAATGGCGTGTTTGGTTTGAAAAAGAAAACCAGATTTCTTCTTCTTTGGAAACTGCTTGTTTTGCAGTTTTCATAGCCTGTGTAAGGTTTCCTGATTTAATAGAGGGAAAATTTTTCTTAAGTTCTTTTACAATTGATTCACGAGTTGAACTGACCGCAGTAGAAAGTTTATGCACTTGTAAGAAAGTATGGATAGACATTGCGCATAAAAGTATAGTGGTGAGCCCTGCGCAAGCAATAACTTGTTGTTTAAAAAGGGAGTCTTGCTTGTTTTGTTGTTGTTCTGTGGCAAGGGTAAAGTCAGTGGTAAAAGAAGAAGGATAAGCGGCAGCTAGACTAAAAAGATTAGGTTCTTCAGTGGCAACATCGCTACTATCTTTTTGTATAATCCCTAATGCAGGAAGGTTTTTTCGTAGTGTAAAAAGTTCGCAAGGGATGCCAAGTTGTTCTTGTGCTTGAGACACGGTTGCCATATCTGTTTGCATGAAAAGAATTTTTTGAATAACTCCATATTCTTGAGAAAATGATTGCAGAGTAAAAAAAAGAGATTGCCAGGTTTTTCGCTCATCTTTGTCTTTTATGAGCGATCGTACTGTTTTAATGGTGCCTTCATGAAGATAGGATACATGTATCATTGCATCGTCCCATACAGCAATCGCTCCATTTTCTTCCATTGGATAAAGATGGTTTATTTTTGTATAGAGTCCATAAATATCAAGCATATCAACGGTAACAGTTTCATGATGTACGCCTGCCTTTGAAAAAATTTGCAGATGATCATAGAGATGTTTTTTCTGAACAGCGGCAACAATTACTTCGGAATAGTTTTTTTCGGTATTTATTTTTACGAGTGAAAAATCAAAAAAAGCATCAGATAAAGGAAAGGGTAGAAATGGTTCAATTTCATAGGGAAGCGCGAGGGCTATTTTTTCTTTGGTGATAAAAGGGAAGCGCAACTCTTTGAACATAACGTATGAGCTGGTCAAAGTGGAAATTAATGAATCATATGATCCTACTTTTTTCATAATTTCGATTAATGCTTCAGAAGTTTTTTCCTGCTGATTACCTTTTTCCTGAATTATTTCTTGCAAGTAGGTTTTTGTGAGAGCGAGAGTTCTCCCTTGTGCAATAAGGACCGTTGCATAGATTGCTTGGGGGGTTATATGAATTCCCACAATTTTTTTACGAAAAAGAGAATACGTGCCTATGCGATCAGGGAAAAATACATTTTGTATCATGAAAGATCCTCACTTCGTTTGAATCGACCTGCTCGTGGTGGCTTTGGAGAGCGTATTTTTTCTTGCGGAGCTTGAGTTTCTTGCTTGTTTTCCAATTCTTGCGAACGTTTTTTTCGCTTTCGTAAAGTGCGTTCTTTGTTTAAAGCTTCCTCTGTGACTTTAAGATGAGGGTCATTTTCTAAAAAATTTCCAATATCTTTATCGTGTGCATTTATTCCGAAAAACATACGATTTAAAGGATCTCTTTTATCTGCTGGCCCGCTCATTTCACCTACAAGGTCTTTAGCTTCTTGCGCTTTATTAAGGGTATAATAATCAATATCGTCTTCAGCTTTAAGAGTAAGAATACGAGGAGAAATAAAGATTAAAATATTAGTTTTTACCGTTGTTTTTTGCTTGTTTTTAAACAACCATCCAAGAAGTGGAATATCTCCTAAGATAGGAACTTTTGTTTCTACATCAGTAACTTGATTTTTAACAAGACCGCCAAGTACTACAATTTCACGATTTTTTACCGAAACAGAAGTTGTAACAGCTTTAGTAAAGGTGTTACCACTCGCTGTATTAGTTGAATCAGAAAAGTCAGTTAAATTTACAGTAATGGACATTTGTACACTGCTATCAAGACTGATCTGAGGGGATATATTTACCGCTAGATTTGCTTGTAAAGTGTCGTAACTTGCTGTTGGCCCTTGTGAGCTGATAACACTTCCCGTTTGTACTTGACGAGAAGTACCGACCGAAACAGAAGCGGCATAGTTATTGGTAGAAAGTAGGAAAGGGTTAGCAATAATGCTTGTATCGCTAAACGATTTAAGTGCTTTAAAAATTCCCCATACTCCATTGGTAGCGTCTCCAATAGTCATGTAGGTTGAACCGTCTCCTGTAGTTCCACCAGTTGCTAATGAAATCAAATTACCGAGTAAAGAACCAGTTGTTGCATTAACAACCGGACCAGAAGGCCCACCTGGGGTAGGAAAACCAGATGTTTGAAAGTTAACGTTTCGGAACGGAGAGTTGGGTTGTTTATTATGAATTTGTGAACCAATTTGCTTTGTATCAGTTGAAGAAACGTTAATGATAAGTACTTCGATAGCAACTTCAGGTTGAAGGACATCCATTTCTTTAATAATAGGAAGAAGTTTTTTGTAATCACGTTCTTCTGCTTTAATAACAAGACGGTTACCTGTTGGTTCGGCAGTGATATTTATTGGTCCAAAATATTCATTTCCATTACGCACTCCTCCAAAAGTTCCTGCAGCGCTTCCTTGCCCAAAAGAAATAACACTCGTGAGAATTGTTGCGAGATTTGCAGCATTTAAATACTGCACTTCATAAATATAGAGAGGAGAATAGGGCATATCAAGTTCGACATCGATGTATTTTGTTACAAATTCTTCTATTTTTGCGAGCGATTTTGCAGGTCCAAGGAGAATAAGTGAGTTAGTTCGAGGTTCGACAATTAAGCGCGCATTTGCAGGAAAATAGAGTGAATCAGGTTGAGCTCGTTGCCCAAAGAATCGCGCGATTCCTTGCGGGCTTTCTGTTTTAGTAAGGTCTGTATAAAGATTGTAAACATCAGTAGCGTCAGCTTTTTTAAGTCGTAAAATAGACATAGCTTCAGGCATTTCTTTATCAAGTTCATGTACAATTTTCATTAAAGAACGAATGTTTACTGCCTTGTCGGTAATGGCGATTGCGTTTAAATCGGGAAAGTTGTCAACAAGAGCTGTTGAGCTTGCAAGTTGTCCAACGATTGTTTGAATGGTTGCAAGAGATGCATTTTTTACAAAGAAAATATAACGAACCTTAAGACTATTTTCAGGAAGCGAGTTAACACTTGTATTGAAGAAGGTTGGCAGTACTTCTTTATTTGCATTGGTTACTGTTGTTATCCGATAGAAGCCGGTAATTTGACTTTCAACAACCGAAAGCCCTGCCATATCAAGAAATTTTAGAAAAAGTGTCCATGCAGCATCGCGTGTCATAGGTTTGTTTGTTTTAAAGGTTATTTTGTTTCCTTTAAGAAGTGCGCCACCTGGAGGTGGAGGATTAAGATCATCATCTACAAAAAACTTTATCGCGAATAACTCTTCAATATAGAGTACAAGGTTTTCAAGGGAAGCATCTTCAAAATAAAAACGAACAAGTTGATCTTTCTCTTGTTCTTCTTTTGCAAGTGCAAGTTTTTTAGCCTTTTGCGCGGCTGTTTCCGGAAGTTTTTCCGTTGTATCCGTCGAAGCCTTGGTAGAGGATGATGAAGTGCCTTCCTTTACTTCTTTTTGTGAAGTTTTTTCTGAGGAACCATTTTTAGGTGTTGGTACAAAGTCCTGAAAGGGAGAATTTTTACTAGAAGCAAAAGGGTCTTCGTGTGCTTCTTCCTTTGTAAGTTCTGGTTTAAATTCAAGTGCTTTTATATCAACTGGCGGAGGGGTTGGAAGAGTATCGGTAGAGTTTTGTTTAGGTTTATCAAATGAGCCTAACAGTGAACGATTTTGGGGACGATCTTCAGTGGTCATGGCTAAAACAGAAAAACTGTTCACCATCACTAAAACACCGAGAGAGAGAAAAAGTTTTTTATTCATAGGTTCTACGATTCATTTGAAAGTGAATGATTTTTTACTTTATCTTTCGAGGATTCCCTTTGGGGAGCAGATTCCGCCATAACCTCCCTATCCAGCATAGCTTTAGCAGAGGAGGAGGCGAAGGGGGATTTTACCGTTTCTATCATCTGTTCTTTTTGTTCTATAAGAATATCCTGAGCTGTTTGTGCAAAAGTATATCGATCTTTAAGAATCTGTATGCGTTCTTCTTCTAGCTCTTCTGGACTTGGACCAGTTAAAATTCCAACTGCTTTTTCTTCTTCTGCAAGTTGTTTATGAGAAATAGTCAGAGGATCTTTAAGGTCTTTGAGCACTACTGAAAAGGCAAACGGTTGTCCTTCGCGTTCACAATTTACTGTGAAAGAATCAGATAAATGTAAAGCAAGAAGGTGCTGATAGATTTCAAAGCGACTTTCAGTCGAAGTTGTAGGTGTGCCTGCTATTGAAACAATAATATCATTGGGTTCAAATCCAAGAGCTTCTGGTAGAGACCCTTGTGTAATTTTTCCTACGCGGCAGCCAATACTTTTTCCTCGTTTATAAACCGTAGTGATGTCAAAAAGATCAATAAACTGAGCAAGTGTTGGAACTACTTCCGCAAATGATGTTGGATCAACTTCTAGAGAGACATTAGAAATTTTGCGTACCGTTTGGGCCCATCCATCTTTTTGATCATTCTCAACTGCTTGGTCGACAATATCTTTTTCACTGAGATATAACGTTTCAAACTGACCATTTGAGCGGATAAGGATAATACGATTATGAAGAATGCGAATGAGTTGAGCGTCATCTAGTGAATCGCCAACTTTGTAATTTTCTTCTTTTTTTGTGGCGTTATCTTCAATGATCACTACATTTTTGCTTTCATCATTGAGAATCATAATTCCTTTGAGGGTTACTTGTAGTGGAGGTAAAAAAGGAGTCACTGCCTCTTCAGGTATTTCAACTTGTGTAGGAGAAGGTGGAACAGGTATTGGACTTGTGTAATCAGGTTCTACCGGCGGCATAATTTTTTCGTGATAGGTATCAAAAAGATCATTTTCATAAATTTTTGTAATATCAACTGCTTCACTGTTAACAGAAAAAGCAGACGCAGGTTTTGCAGTTAAAGATTTTTTTCCACTACCCAATTTTTTAGGGAGTGTTTGTTGAGTAAAAAAAATAAAACCTGCACATACAAGCAGGAGCACTAAGAGTGATGTGTTTAGGATCCAAAACGGATGTCTCATACAAACGTCCTTTCAAAAGGGCCAATGAATGAACAATACCTGCGTACTGTTTCCCTTGTCAAGTTTGCCTCAGGGTAGTAAAAATTTTTATGGAGCTGGTACAGTAGAAAGGATTTTTCGTATTACGGTATCTGGTGAAATTTCTTCTGCTTCTGCTTGATAAGAAAGAAGTAAGCGATGGCGCAAGATAGCAGGAGCAACCGCTTTAATATCATCAGGAATAACAAAATGACGCCCTCTTAAAAAGGCATATGCTTGAGCTGCGTATTGAAGTGCAAGGGTAGCTCGAGGAGAAACACCATACTGAATTAACGGAACAAGGTCTTTTAAGTTATATGCTTTAGGGTCGCGTGTTGCAAATACAAGGTCAACGATATAACTCTTAATCCGGTCATCAACATATACTTGTTTAACAAGTGCTTGTGCAGCAAAAATATCTTTTTTTGAAAGAACCGAACGAATATCAGCAACATCTATTTTTTTATGGAGAATTTCTCGTTCTTGTTCCTTGCTTGGATACTGCACTAAAAGCTTAAACATGAATCGATCTACTTGTGCTTCTGGTAAGCGATAGGTGCCTTCTTGTTCGATTGGATTTTGTGTAGCAAATACCAAGAATGGCATATCAAGAGGGAAGGTTTCTGAACCAATAGTTACTTGATGTTCTTGCATAGCTTCAAGAAGAGCAGCTTGTACTTTGGCAGGAGCACGATTTATTTCATCAGCAAGAACAAGGTTTGCAAAAATAGGACCCTTTTTGGTGACAAACTCCTGTGTTTTTGGGCTGTACACTAATGTTCCAATAAGGTCAGCAGGAAGTAAATCAGGAGTAAATTGAATACGTGCAAAGTGAAGATCAAGAGCTTTGTTGACTGCTTTGATCATGGTTGTTTTTGCAACGCCCGGAACACCTTCAAGTAAGATGTGTCCATTGCAAAGAATGGCAAGTTCTATAAAAGTGATAATTTCTTCTTGTCCAACAATAACCTTTGAAACCTCCGTTGAAAGGAGATGAAAAAGGGAACTTTTTTCTTTAATTGATTCGATAATTTGAGTATCAAGGGCATTGTTGTGCATGGCTACTCCTTAGGTATCTTAACATTAAAAATCTCTTTAAAAAGTAGTCTAACAAGGATTTTTATTCACGCAAATCAATCTGTTTTTTTAGTGAGTTTCTCTAAAAAAACAGATTGATTTTGTAGGTCAAAAAGCAAAGTAGAATTGAATTTTATCTTGTTTTTAAATGGTGATACTCTCAATGAAATGTCTTGAAAAATATACAAACAAAGAGGAATAAGATGATCCTTTCTGGTAAAGAAATAAAAAAACAGATGGGTAAAAAAATACTTATTGAGCCGTTTCAAGAATCTCAGGTTGGACCGAATAGTTATAATTTGCGATTGCATCAAGATATTTTGATGTACGAAAATACAGTTCTTGATATGAAAACTCCGAACCCTGTTAAATCACTTACCATTCCAGAAGAAGGATTGGTATTGGAAAAAAATACTTTATATTTAGGCAGGACTATAGAGTATACAAAAACTGATTATTACGTTCCTATGCTTGAAGGCCGATCTTCAATTGGCAGGCTTGGTCTTTTTATTCATGTGACAGCAGGATTTGGAGATGTTGGGTTTGCAGGCTTTTGGACACTTGAAATGTTTTGTATTCAACCGATTCGTATTTATCGTGGAGTAGAAATTTGCCAGATTTTCTATCATACCATCGAGGGGGAATATGATTATTATACAAGCTCAAAGTATCAAAATAATACTGGCGTACAACCAAGCTTGCTCTACAAAGATTTCGAAAAAAAATAAGGATATTGAATCCTATAAACAAACGTATTCTTTTTCCCTGTTAATGCAGAAAAAGTCTCTTTTTTTAGCTGATTGGCTTATTTTTATTTGAACTAGTCTGATTGTTTTGAATTACACTTGTTTTGGAAGTTGTCATTAGCAAAACGTATCAGTAGAAGCAGTGCTGTTTTAAATAGTACTTATTTTTTTAGAGTTCTGGGTTTTCAAGAAGTCTTGTTTCTGTATCAGGATGAGCATCACATTCATCAGATTGCTCTTTGGGTGAAGATGATTGAGATGTAATAATTTCTTTCTTTAATTGCTGGGTTTCTTTTTTAAATAAAGAGGTCAGGTTTTTATTTTTATGAGCAGATTCCATCCATAGTGCACAGACAAATGCCGCTGATGGGTTTGTTGCTTGTGTATACAATAACAGAATTGTGGCGAATATAAGTGTGAATTTTTTCATGGATATCTACTATGGTTAAGGGTAATGAAACATAACAGCATTGATTATAGCGATAGACGCATTGCTTTGACAAGATGATTAAATGAATAAGCTAGCGAGCTTTGTTTTTTGGCTTGATTTTCAATAAAGAAAATACAGTCTTATCATCCAAAAAATCATAAAGCGTAATTCTAATCATAGGCAATTGTTTTGCAAGCTGATTTTGGGCTTATTTGCCATCGGTCATGATTCGGACTGTTACCTAATTGTACGAAAAAAATGGACCTTAATTGAGATCCATAAAATTTTTGCTGGTGAGCGTTTTAGAATTTATTAATAATAACCATTTCTATGAGTTGCGTACAACAAGTTTGTCAGTGATAATACCTTGCGAGTGGGCATGAATTTTTGCTTCGGTTTCAAGCACGGCAACAGTCAGCCGTTCCATTTTAGTTTCGAGTATGGATTCCTGTTCTTTTTGCAGTAGCCATGGGATTGATCTCCCAAAAAGGTCTTGTTTAATGCTTTTGCAGGTATCAAGCGAAAGACGTGTGCCGGCAAGTTTTAAAAAATAGCAGTAGCGCTCGATCAGACTCCAATAAAGTTCATTAACATCAAGCTCATCAGGAATTACTTTTTTTAGATGTAATTCATGGAAGCTATCACCAATTTTTTTGAAAGAGTGCCAGGTTTCTATTTGATCTGAAGGGGACCATATAATTTTATCAGTGGCACAACTTAAAAAACGCATACAAGTTGCACGTACCCGTTCAGGGGTGATCATGTTTTTTTGTACTTCGTGAGCTAGGTTTTTTGAAACATACTCAAAGAATCCAAGAGGATCTTGTTGTGCAAAGGAAAATTTTTCTCGAAATGCTTCAGAAAGAAGATGTTTTGATTCTTGCCAGAGACTAAAAGGGGTAACAGCAATCTGTTCTTGAAAGTGTGGGCTTGCCCGTTCTAAAAATCTTTCAAGGGCAGAAGCTGTTAAAAAAGGAGCATTTTTAATTTTTTGATTAAAGAGACGTAAGGCTCCTTCGATAAATTCGGGAGATTGTTTGTTTGTGTGAGCGAATTCCAAAAATTGAGTAAGATGGCTGAGGCTATAGGGTAAAAATTCAGCACCATATTCACGATTATTAAAGGTTTGATTTAAAAAAAGAGATACTCCTTCTCGAGTAAAATCTATTTTAGTTACAAAAAGATTTACTCGCTTTTTATTTTCATTATACCGGTTGGCAAAAGGAGGTTCGTTTATTGATTGCTGTGTGATAGTTGCAGCCTTAGGATGAATGAGGGTAAATCCGGAGCTTTGTTGGTGTGTTTGTGTGATTCGTTTTTTACCAATCCTGTGTTCTTTGCGAGATTTTATGGATTCGTGACACTGGTCTAAAGTCGGACGTTGCTTAGTTTCAGGTTTTGCACTATGACTAAAAAAGATGCATGCTAAAATTGCTAAATAAAGCTTTCTTTTCATTAGTACTCCCTTGTAAAAATCATAAAATAAAGACATGTAAAGAGCAGTGTAGCATGAAACAAAAAAAGATAAGTTTAGACAAAAAGCGCGTAGAACAAGGGGTTGGCGATGGCACTTTTTTCTTATCAGGCCTTTTCAAAAGTAGGCAAAAAAGTAAGTGGCACGCTTGACGCTCCTTCTTTAGGCAGCGCGCGCGAACTTTTACAGCAACAAGGTTTTTTTCCTATCAGTATTATCTCTGCACACAAAGCAGCGGCAAACGAAAATTTTATTCAACGTTTTTTTCAAGCATCCGTTCCTTTAAAAGATAAACTTCTTTTTACCAAGCAACTGGCGGTTCTTCTTCGTTCCGGTATTCAGTTGGTGCAAGCTCTTGAGTTATTATCAGAGCAGTTTGAAGGGAAAATGAACCGAATTATTGTTACCATTAAAGATGGCATTAAAGAAGGCCAATCTTTAGCGGATGGTTTAAAACAGTATCCGTATGTGTTTGAAAATATTTATGTGCAACTTGTTCGGTCAGGTGAAGCTAGTGGCAAGCTGGAAGTTATTCTTGAGCGATTGGCTCATTATCTAGAGCGCCAGGGAGAGTTACAATCAAAAGTAAGTAGTGCTTTGCGTGGTCCACTTATTCAACTTGCGTTGATTTTTGGAGCCTCGTGTGCGCTTATGGTATTAGTAGTGCCTCAGTTGGCAACTACGTTTGAGGGTGTTGGCATGACACTTCCTTTGCCAACTCGTATGGTAATGGGGTTTTCTAATTTCATGTTAAATCATTATTTGTTGTTTGTTGGAATTATAGGAGCAATTGTTTTTAGCTACTTATATTGGGCTTCTACAATAAGTGGAGCTCTCACTATCGATAAAATAAAATTACGTCTTCCTATTATTTCGTTATTTACTCGTACAGGAGCAATAGTGCAATTTTGTGGAACATTGGGCCTTCTTTTAGAAGGAGGAGTGAATCTTCCTGAAGCACTTGATATTGTTGTAGGAATTGTTGACAATCGAATTCTTAAAAAATCTCTTAAAGAAGCGCGTGAAAAAATTATTAAACAAGGGCAAATGGCGCAGTATTTAAAACAGACTGGCATCTTCCCTTCCATGGCTACATATTTAATAAACACCGGTGAGCAAAGTGGTAAATTGGATGCCATGCTTTTATTAGTTGGTAGTAATTATGAAAAAGATTTAGAAGAGTTTGCAGATAATTTGACGGTATTAATTAGTCCTATTATGACAGTCATAACCTCAGTAATTGTGGGCTTTATTGTACTTTCAATTATGCTACCTATGTCACAAATGAATCAAATGGCTGGATAAGCTAGTTTTTTAATAGAAGGAGTTTCGAATGATATCATTTAGGCAAAAATCACTTAAGCCCGGGTTTAGCATCACGGAACTTGTGTTCTACATGCTTATCGTTGGGTTGCTTATGGCTGCTGCAGGCGCAGGAATAAGTTCAGCAATGAAAAGTGCAAAAAAATCTACTACAGAATCAAGTTTGCGTGCGATTAGTCAGGCGATTGATGTTTATTATTCTTCAGTACAGCCAAATAGATATCCAGAAACATTAGAGGATCTCATTATTGCTCCAGAAGGAGTGCGTGGATGGGATGGTGAATATATTAAATCTCGAGAAGTGGATGGCGAAAAGCGTATGCCAGTTGATGGATGGAAACAAGATTTCCAATATGAACGTACTCCTGGTGGCGCGCATCCTTATGAGCTCTATTCTTGGGGAGCAGGCGGAGAAGATGGTCCGCAAGAAGAGTGGATAAGTGCTTGGACTTTATAATAAAAACCGTCCAGGATTTTCGATTGTAGAATTAGTATTTGTGATGGCAATTATTGGCCTTATAGCTGCTGTTGCCATCCCGAATATTTTCAAAAGAAAACCTCTTTATGAGCAAAAAGCCTTTGTTACGGCGCTTAATGCTTTTATGGCAGAAGCGTGGCAGCGAGGGCTTACTACTCAAAAAATTCAGAAGGTTGTATTTGATCTCTCTCAGCGCACAGTTCTTTTAGAGCAACAAACCAATCAACAAGATCTTCAGGGCGGATTACAGTTTATCCCAGTAGTTGTGCAGTACGCGCCTGCTGCTCCTTCGTGGCCAGAAACTTTTGAGATACAACAGTTTTTTGTGCAAGGAGCTGACGAGCTTTCTTCTCGAACACAAACAAAAAACGCCGTTTGGTTTTTTGTGCTCCCTGGCGGGCTAGCGCAAGAAGTTATCATTAATATGGTAGATACTAAAACGCAGAACGATCGCGACGAAGGCAAAAAAACCAGTCTTGTTCTTAACCCTTTTACTGTGCAGTTCAAAACCTATGATGAATTTCAAAACCCTGCGTAACGGATTTGCCTTTATGGAAGTGGTAATGGCGTTAATGGTTATTGGTTTTATGTTGACCGGTTTACTAACACTTCAAAGCAATTCATTTCGTCGTGTCGTGCTTAATACTCTCCGTATTGATCGTTTTTATCCGGTAAAATTAGTAATGGTTTCAACATTAAAACAACCTTTAAAAAAGGGGCAGGCAAGATTAGAAAGTCGTAATGAAGACTTTGACCTTGCGCTTGTTTATGAGCAAAAAGAACCATCAGCGGCTTCAGAGCTTGCTCGATTTAAAGGGCTGTATCAAAGAAAAGCTGGTGGATCGTGGTCTTTGCAAGGGAGTGAGCGCTTGCAAGAAATTATTAGTTACGGCTTTACTCCTCCTCAAGATGCAGAGAAAAAATCATGATGCAAAAAGGATTTTCTCTTATAGAAGTTACTTTTGGTCTTTTAATTAGTTCTATGATTGCGCTTATTCTTTTTGAAAGCCTTTCTCAATCAAATAAAATTTTATCACGAGTTGTAAGTGTGAGCAGTATAGAGCGAAAAGTTGCTTTGATGCAGCATCAGCTTGAAACGGATTTTTCTGGAATGTTTCCACCCCGTATCATAGAAAAAGAAGATGATGAGCAAGAAAGTCAGGATAAAGATAGGGAAAAAGAAAAATCACCTTCTTCAAAAAAGCCTGATAAAAAAGAAAAAGAGCAAGAAAATGGTTTTAAAACGTTTTCTTTTGAAAGTGATGATCGTGGCTTTGTAAGTATTCTAAGCTTTGTGACAACAAATCCTTTATCGGTTTATCAGCAGCCATCGCCGCGTGCTGTTCGCGTTGCGTATCGAGTAATTGCAGATCCAGAAAATCAAGGGAAATTGTTATTGATTCGTCAGGAGTCAGAAGAACTTTCGTTGAAACAATTTGAAGCAGCAACAAAAAAAGAGACGATAAAATCTGGTCAAAAACCGATACGCGGGTACGAAATTGCGCGTGATATTGAGAGCATAAAATTTGAATTTTTTGTAGAAAAAATTGAAAAATCTTCTGATGTTAAAACTTCGGAGGCCCCTCAGGAAGGCAAAGATAAGGATAAAAAAACAGAAGAAGAGAAGCCGCGAGTTTTTATACTGATTGATGATTGGAAAAAACTTTCTGATGATGAAAAGAAAAAATATGAAACTCCTGAAATTCCAGCATTTTGTTCTCTTAAAATTTTTATGAATGATGAAAGAAACCATATACATACGTTTGAATTTTTATTTGCTACCTGTGCAGGTTATGAGCCAGTAATAATCAAAGGGGCTACAAGTTTGCCTTCAGCTCATGAAATGCAGCAAAGAAAGGCGGGGCAAGAAGAAACTGACCGTATGTTCTTGCATGGAGGAATTCCACAACCACAGGGAGCTGCGCGATGACAACAAAAATTAACAATAAGCCTGGATACATTCTTCTTTTGACGATTATGATTCTTTCGTTAAGCACTATTGTGGTAACGCAAATTTTTTTTCAAGCGCGATTGTACAATTCATTTATTCCTTTGATGATTGAAAAAGAAAAAGCACGGCAGTTAGCGCTTTCTGGAGTGTCAATTGCGATTGCTCAACTTTCTTTACATGATACTCATTTTGAAAAACAAAAAGATAAAAAAATAGGCAAGCCTGAAGAAAAAAAAGATACAGCTGCCGAAAGCGCGGAGCATGGTAAAAGTTTATTAAAAACAATTCTTTCGGTACAAGGGCGCTGGCAAACATTTGTGTTAAAATATGATATTGATGGCATTGATGCACAATTGAGCGTGTGTATTACCTGTGAAGATGGAAAGCTGAACGTTAATAGCCTTTATGATTTTGAAAAACATGAATTTAAAAAAATAGCGCAGGCTTCTCCAGAAGAACTTTTTAAGGTGTTAGGCGAAGCTTCAAAGCCACTGACAGACAATAAGAATATGTTTGAACCAGTACAAGAATTCTTGAAAAAAAAACAAGACCCGCTAGTAGAGGTTACGCAACTTTTGCAAGGCAAAGCGCTTGATGATTTTAAAAATCATCTTTTTTATAGTCCTTCAAAACCACCTGTACTTGCCGAGTGGGATTTGAAAGAAGAAAAAGAAGAAGAAAAAAAGCCTAAAATATTTCTTGCCGATTTATTTACTATTTCAACTGACTCTCATCGCATAAGCCCTTGGGTTCTTTCTCCATCACTTCAGCTTCTTTTTAAAATTAAGCCGCGTGAGATCGTAAATGAGAAAGATTTTGAAAAAGAAATTGATGAATTGGTTGATAAGGTTTCGATAGATAAAGTTTCGTGGCAAAAAGATTGGAATACTTATTTAAAACCACTCTACAAAGTTGATTTTGAATCTTTGCCCAAGGAGCTTATTCCCTTCTTAAGTACAAAATTTGAGCCACGTCAGTTTTCTGTGCTATGTTATGGAAAAGTTGGGCGGATAACACAAAAACTTCTTGTTATCCTTGAAAGAACGGCAACAGGCGAGGGAGAGTCCTTCTTGATGAAAAAGATATATTGGTTATGAGGTAGTAAACGATGCGCATAAATCCAGAAACCGGTGTCGGTATATTTGTAGTAGCATCGCTCGGAATCTTCTTTTATATGACGTTCCAGATTGGTGTTTTTCGGTTAGATACTTCAAGTTTCCGTCCGCAAATTGTCTATTTTAAAGATGTTTCCGGGTTGGCTCGTAAAGCTGATGTAAAAATTGCAGGGGTAAAAGTTGGATGGGTTGAATCGATCAACCTTGTTCAAGGGCAAGATGCTTATCAAGCAGTTGCAGAAATCATGGTTAATAAAAATTATCAATTGCGTTCTGATGCGTATGCGATAGTTCGACAAGACGGATTGCTTGGAGTGAAATACCTTGAAATAACACCTGGAGACCCTTTGCTTCCTTCTTTGGGTAGTGGTCAACCATTAGGAACTCCTGGCAAGGCACCGGTTTCTATTGATGAATTGCTTCAGCAGTTTAAAAAAATTGCAACAAACGTAGATGACATAACAGAAACGGTAAAAGATTCATTAGGTGGCGCTGAATCAAAAGCACAGTTACGTTTAATGTTTGAAAATCTTGGAAAAGCAGCTGAAAAAATTGCCTCATTTTCCGAAGGAGTCGATCGCATTGTTGGTAACAATGAAACTGATGTGAATGCGATTATTCAAGATATTCGTGCGCTCGCGCATGATTTACGCGAAGGAGTTCCTGGAATACAGGATGATATTCGTCGTGTTGCGCAAAAACTTGAAATTGATGTGTTACCTTCGTTTCAAGCAAGTGTGGAAAAGATTTCCCGAGCTTTCGATCGTGACTTTGATAAAATGGCAAACACCCTTGAAACAACCGCTGATGCTATTCAACAAGCAGCATATGAAACTCGTGATGGATTTAAATCTATTGGACAAGTTGCTACCAAGATCGATCAAGGTAAGGGCTTGTTAGGGAAATTGGTTAATGAAGATCAAACTTATAATGATTTAAAATCTGCCGTGCAAGGATTAAAAAACTACTTTGCAAAAGTTGAAAGTCTCGGAATTGTGTTTGATGCGCATGGTGAAAATATGTACGCCCCCGCAGAAAATTTTGAACATAAAGACACAAAAGGATATTTAGATGTTCGTATTCATCCATGCGAAGATCGCTTTTATGTTCTTGAAGTTTCAGGTTCAACCAAAGGTACGGTAAAACGTAAAGAATACTTGCGCGAATGGTATAATCAAAACGACGTTCCATACGATCAAAATCAAATGAATTTAAATGAAAACTTCAAATTGTTCTTTGCTCCAAAGATGTACGAAACGGTACTAGAACGAGATACGCTCAAGTATGGGTTGCAGTTTGGTAAGGTGTTTAAGGACCTTGCATTTAGATTTGGTATTTTTGAAAGCACCTTTGGGGTTGGGATTGATTATGACATTCCATTTGGTACTGATAATTTACGCTGGGTTACTACATTTGAAGCCTTCGATTGGAGAGGTCGTGATCGTATCCATGATGAACGCCCTCACTTTAAGTGGCTCAACCGTGTTTTCTTTTTACGCAATCTTTATTTTGCTTTTGGTGCTGATGACTTTATCAGTAAACATAACGCTAATGCTTACTTTGGTGCTGGTATAAGATTTGGTGATGATGATATCAAATACTTTATTTCACGCCTTGGTATGGGTGGTGGCGGCAAATAATCACTGTATTGAGTGAACTGTTCGTGTTGTGCGGTGCTCTCGTGCCCAGTCAAAAAAGAGGGTCTTAAGATAAGCTAATTTATCAAGTCGTTGTGTTACTACAGGGCTGAGATCTTTGTGTGAGAATAATCGATAAAGCTGAAATTTATGTTCCCATTTTACGAGCGAAATATAGCGATTAAGAATATTTGTTTCATGTTGTATTGCGTCTAAAAATCGTGTCACCGGATAGACATGATCTGCCGGGTTATGTGGATTGAAATGATGCTCTTGTATAGCGGTTAATAAATCGTGCGCAAGCTCTTTTGGGTCATTATGCATTAGTTGTTCAAATGATAATTCGTGTCTCCAGTTGCACCATGAACGTTTCTTTTTTAACACGAGTGTTGTTTGGTAAATAATTACCGTGCGTGTTAGGTAAGCGCAGGCAATAGTTCCTGCTACTAGTCCAAACGTATGTTTGAGTCCAAATTTTCCAAAAATTGAAGATGTTTTTTGCAAAGGGGATCCGGGCATATTTTGATGGGCAAGCTGGTGCTGGGTTGAAGTATGTGGAGCATCTTGTTTATTCCCTTGATCTGATTTTTGATCTGATTTTTGATCTGATTTTTGATCTGATTGCAATTTTGTGTCTATCTGTGTTTTTGCTTCTGTAGAAAGTTCAGAGCTGTTGGAGACTCCAACATTAATGACCTGTGAAGGTGTTAGTGGGGCTTGCCCTGGTGTTCCGAAGTAAAGATTGATAGTGGTGCCGCCTTGTTGTGCACAAGAGAGTAGTTGAGAGGATAAAATAAGGGTAAAGCAAAGGTTTTTTAGTTTCATTAGCGGCTCCAGTTCTTAATTCCAAAAAAAGATCGCCTTAGTTATAACCTTGTTTTTCAAAAGAGAAAAGAGCACCTTTTTAGGAATCTGGTATACTTTTTTGTATGAATAACGAAAAAAAACTAGCCTACCTTCATTACTTAAAAAAATTTGTCACTAAAGAGCGACAAGAAAAAATTAAAGAGATTCTGCCATTGCGTACTCGTCACATCACGATAGCGCTTGAGGAAGTTTCTCAATCACAAAATGTTGCTGCAATTATGCGGACATGTGAAGCGATGGGGCTTCAGGATGCATATTCTATTGAGCGTGATACTGCCATTGATATTAAAACTAATATTGCTCGTGGCGCTATTCAGTGGATGACATTGCATCGATTTCAATTAAAAAATTATGCAGATCCAACTCTTGCCTGCATTCAAAAACTTCAAAAAGAGGGATATTTGGTTATTGCTACTTCTCCCCATGCAACTAAAAAACTTTCTGATATTCCGGTTGATAAAAAGATAGCGTTTGTTTTTGGAACAGAAATATCAGGTCTTTCTGATAAAGCATTAACTGCTGCTGATGAGCGTATTTCAATACCACAATATGGCTTTGTGGAAAGTTTTAATGTTGCAGTAAGCGCAGCGCTTTGTCTGTATGATGTCACTACTCGACTTCGTGCTTCTACTATTCCTTGGCAATTAACTTTTCAAGAAATGTTTGATCTTGAGCTGGAGTGGATGGAGCAATCTGTTGAACGTCCAGAACTCATGAAAGCTGCATTTTTAAAGACATACGAAGATAATCAATAAAATTTTATTAAAATAATTTGTCATTCTACGAAAAATTATTTTTTATATGAATGTGCTAATTTTGGTATTTTTCTAAAGAAGGATAGCTATGAAGAAAAATGTGTATTTAATTGGATTGTCTTTATTTTTAGTTACTTCTGCACTCTATTGTCCTGTTAAGCAAACTTATTTGGATAATATATGGTTATTTTTGTCTAAAAACATAAAAAAAGCCATCTATTTTACAGTGGAGTAAAATGTCTGATCAGCAAAAAAAAGAGTGGGAAGATACTTACAGAAACAATCCAACGCTTTTTATGACGAAGTATCAAAATGAACGTTATATTATTGCTTTGAGAAACGTGTTGCTTCAGTTGCCTAATGCTCGTGCTGTGACGGAAGAAGAAAAAAAAGAAGCAATCAAATTGCGTCGGGAAATAGATGAAAGATTAAGATTAGCGCAACAATAGAGTTATTTTTAAAATTAAAATTTTTTCTAAGTTAAGCTAGGTCTTAATATACTTCAAAATCAAGTGGACTGAACTCCTCCCGTTGTGCTTTATAATGTCCCACAAACGCAATCATGGCTGCGTTATCGGTGCAAAATTCAGGAGAGGGGAAAAACAAAGGGATGCGATATTTGTTGGCAACTCGTTGTTGTATTTGATTGCGAATAAATGTGTTACATGCAACTCCTCCTACAAATGCGATAGCTTTATAATCAGATTGTTCTTGTAGTGCGCGTGTGATTTTACCGACAAAAATATCTGCAACACAATTCAAAAATGAACTAGCAACCTGTTTTTTGAGATTCATATCTTCAGTTAATAGCGACTTTTCTTCCATGCTGTAGGCGTCTTTTTTCACCAGGTCGTAAAGCACAGCGGTTTTAAGTCCTGAAAAACTAAACATAAGATTGTTCATTTTATTGCGAGGGTAATCAAAAAAATCTTCGAAATTAACTTCTCCTGCAAGTTTTTCGATAATCGGCCCACCGGGATAACCGAGTTTGAGCATCTTTGCTACTTTGTCGAACGCCTCTCCTGCAGCATCATCCATTGTGGTTCCGAGAGTTTCGAATTTTCCATAATCGGTAACACGATACAGGCTTGTATGGCCACCAGATGCGGTCATACATAAAAAAGGAAACGGGATGTCATTTTCTATGCATGCTGAAAAAGCATGGCCTTCAAGATGGTCAACAGCAACCAATTTTTTATTGCATGAGCCAGCAATAGCTTTTGCAAAGCTGATACCGATCAATAAAGAACCAAGTAGCCCAGGTTTGCTGGTAACAGCAATAATATCAATATCTTCAAGGGTGCATCCAGATGCGGTCATAGCCTCTTCTATAATGCCATTAATTTTTACCATGTGAGAGCGAGAAGCTATTTCAGGAACAACACCCCCAAATTGTTTGTGGTGTTCGGTTTGCGAGTAAAGGCGATGCGCGAGAAGTTTTTTTTCGGTATTGTAAACTGCAGCAGCAACTTCATCGCACGAAGTTTCAATAGCTAAAATGGTATAATTTTTCATGAACCTATGACTTTCTGAAAGAGCTTGTGCTTTTTTTATTTGACTGGGAAATAATATCGTTGTTTCTATGAAATGGTTTTACGTCGAGATTCGCAAATTGAGACCGAGTAAAAGCAGAACTATTTTGAGCATCTTTTTTAAAGGTAAGGGTTGGTAATTTTACAAAATTTCCTTCCTTTGACCAGACTGGGCGAGAAATTTTTTCTACACAGGTTGGATCCATAAGAACAACAAGGCTGTCTTCAGGAATTTGAAATGGGCCTTCTTCAATTTTGTGATGAACGTCCCATGTTTCTTCAAAACTGTTTGTTTTTGAAAATGAGACTGATTTTTGAGCAGATTTTCTTTTTAATGAACATAAAAGATACTGTTGTCCAAGAGGTACTTCAAATCGGGCAATCGTGTTAGCTGTAGGTGCTTGCATGAGTGAAACTATAATTAAAAAGTCAGAGTGTTTTTTAGAGTCAGTAAGAATGTATCCCGCTTCTTGGATAGAGACAACTGCTCCTTTGTAATACACGGGCACTGAAGGAGTTTTTTCATCAAGAACTCCAGGAAATCGAAAATTGCCAACATAAGAAAAAATCTTAGAAGGGGTAGAGCACGCAAGAGGGGTTTTATGCGTTATAAAAATGAACATTAAAAAAAGAGTCCGTATTTTTATTGGGTTCATAATGAGTCCTTTCAAGATCCATATTTGGGATCGAATGTTCTTTTTCTATACCTTGTCCCCTAAAGGGGCTCCTGTTACACTATACTTAACAGGTGATAAATTTTCAAAAACAGGATGGATCGAGGGTTTTAGATGCGTCATTTTATTGCTCATCATGGTAAACGGCTTTTATTGCATGAACGTTCTCCTAAAAAGTTAGCGTTGGCAGTATCTGTAGCATTGTACGTAGCAATTAGCCCTTTTTTAGGGCTTCACACTATTATGTTGGTGGTTGCAGGATGGGCATTTGGACTCAATATTCCTGTTTTAATTTTGGTGAGTTATACCCTTAATAATCCATGGACAATGGTTCCTTTGATGTTAGGTGGGTATTGGGTTGGTTATAAAATTTTACATACGTGGCTACAGCTTAGTGTTGAAGCAATAAACCCTCCGCTCATGCATCTTATTAATGATTATTTATATCAATATCTTGGATTGCAAAATGTCTCTTTTTGGGCATGGATGCTTGGGGGTAATATTGTTGGGGTAGCAGTTGCGCTTGGTGCCTATCCATTTTTATATGCATTATTTAAAAAAATCAGCGCAGATGCAGAGGGTATATAAATGGCTATGAAAGTAATTGCACAAAATAAAAAAGCTTTTTTTGATTACGATGTTATCGATTCTTTAGAAGCGGGGATTGTTTTAAGCGGGGATGAAGTAAAGTCTCTGCGAGCAGGGCATGTAAATTTAGTTGGTTCTTTTGCAACGTTTCATCAAGGTGAGCTTTTTCTTTTAAATTGCCATGTTACTCAGTATGAAAAAGCATATACAAAAAATGATGATGATACGAAGCGAACCCGTAAGCTTTTGGTAAAAAAACGAGAATTGAGAAAGCTTGTTGGAGAGGTTTCTTGCAAAGGGATCACTCTTATACCGCTTAAGCTTTATTTTAATGAACGAGGGTTGGTTAAAGTGCATCTTGGGTTATGTAAGCATCGTAATGCTGCTGGTAAAAAGAACCTTTTGAAGGAACGCGATATTAAGCGTGAAACTGACAGAGAGCTGAAGAACTATTAGGACAATAGTTTACGATACAAACCTAGTACTGTCTTGCCCAGAGAATGAAGTCGCAGCAGTGCCAAGCGCTGGCTAGGCTGAGTGAACGGTACGGGGATTCAGATGTAATAAAAAAAATCATATTTTCTTTAAACTTTAATTTTTTTGGCACAAGACGCAGGTGTGCCCTGTGCGGGCGAAGCATTTAGGATGTGCTTGCACACACCCTAAAAACCCGTGCATAAACGTGCCGTTTAATTGCTGACGGATATAGACCGGAAGCGTTGCGTCCGCTTCCTTACGCATCTGCCGTTCCGGCATAAGCTCGACGATATCCTGATAAAGATTTTTTTAAAAAATTAATAGATAAAATACGTTGTTAGGCGGAGCTGAGTTGTCGCCCGATTAGGGCGCGACGAACGATTGCAGCCGTAAAAAGCAATCAAACAGCATGTTTGTGTGTGGATTGCAAAGGGGTGCACAAGCACCCGCTTTGCCGCTGCACGCGGAGTGCAACAGAAAACTAAGTTATCGGAAGAAAAGATTCTTGTGCAGACTATTGCTCGCATAGGGCATACCTACGTCTTGTGCTAAAAAATAGTTTAAGAGCTTATCCGAAAATTAAATCATCTTTAAAAGCCTTATAGAACAGGCTAATTGAAGAAATCCTAAGCTTGATTCCATTGTCTTTGCCCAGCAAGTTTTAAGACCACGAAGCCATGATAAAA